>JACCDW010812282.1_pt1 | contig 47479 bp, 44 predicted proteins | sample 7449781 | NCBI WGS metagenome assembly JACCDW01 (sample SAMN15323449, study PRJNA562643) | freshwater metagenome | isolation source: river surface water | place: USA:Blue River Watershed | collected 2017-08-18
GCGAACTTGAAGGTTTGGTACCAGTTGATGTGGATGCCGGCCAGGGTGATGAACTGGTACTTGTAGCCCAATGCACTGAGCTCCTCCTGGAACGCGGCAATCGTCTTGTCGTCCAGGTTCTTCTTCCAGTTGAACGACGGCGAGCAGTTGTAGCTCAGGAGCTTGCCGGGGGATTTGGCGTGCACCGCCTGTGCGAACTCGCGTGCGAAGCCCAGGTCGGGGGTGCCGGTTTCGCACCACACGAGGTCGGCGTACGGAGCGTAGGCCACACCGCGGCTGATGGCTTGCTCCATGCCGTTCTTCACGCGGTAGAAGCCCTCGGGGGTGCGCTCCCCGGTCAGGAAGGGCTTGTCGTTGGCATCGTGATCGCTGGTCAGCAGGTTGGCTGCCTCAGCGTCTGTGCGAGCCAGCACGATGGTGGACACACCCATCACATCGGCTGCAAACCGTGCGGCGATCAGCTTTTCAACGGCCTCGCCCGTTGGAACCAGCACCTTTCCGCCCATGTGGCCACATTTCTTCACGGCTGCCAACTGGTCCTCGAAGTGCACGCCAGCAGCACCGGCTGTGATCATGTTTTTCATCAACTCAAAGGCGTTGAGTACGCCACCAAAGCCTGCTTCTGCATCGGCCACGATGGGCAGGAAGTAGTCGATGAACTCTTTGTGCTCCGGACCCACGCCGCGGCTCCACTGAATCTCGTCGGCGCGCTTGAAGGTGTTGTTGATGCGGCGCACCATGGTGGGCACCGAGTCGTAGGCGTAGAGCGACTGGTCCGGGTACATGGTCTCGGAACTGTTGCCATCAGCGGCCACCTGCCAGCCGCTGAGGTACACGGCCTCCAGGCCTGCCTTGGCTTGCTGCATGGCCTGCCCTGCGGTGATGGCGCCAAAGGCGTTCACATAGCCCTTGCGCGCGCCGCCATTGACCAGGTCCCACAGCTTTTCGGCCCCGCGCTGCGCCAGGGTGTGCTCAGGCTGGAGGCTGCCGCGAAGGCGCACCACATCGGCTGCGCTGTAGCCACGGGTCACACCCTTCCAGCGCGGGTTCTCGGCCCAGTCTTTTTCGAGTGCGGCAATCTGCTGTTCGCGGGTCAGTCGTTTCATGTTCAGCTCCTTGGGGCTTGAAGGTCGATGGAAAGGGTGAGTCCGGGACTCTTGGATGATGGTATTTTGTATCTTATGTCTTATATAAGACATAAAACATAAGAAAAAATCGAATCAATGAAATCAAGGACTTGCATCCAATTTTTTGCATGACGAAATGGTGATCTCCGATCTGGAATGCACACGAATACACTGCAAGCCCTTCATTCCTCATCGTGAAAACGCGTCCCACGCCACCAACCACCCCAGCGACAATCCAGCCCTGTGCAACCTCTGCCCCCGACCACCCGAACCCTGGCATATGCGCAGCTGACGCTCAGCATGGCCCTGGTCGGCGCTTATGTGGGGCTGTCACCGCTGTTGATGGCCGTGTTTCCGGTCATGTTGCTGGCCAGCCTGCGCTTTGCCATAGGCGCCGTGGCCATGGTCACGTGGATGGGGCGTGGCTCAACTGAAGCCCCACTGACCGCACAGCAGCACCGCTTGCTGTTCTTGCAGAGCCTGCTGGGCAACTTCCTGTTCACGGTCCTGGCCCTCAACGGCGCCTGGCTGGCTGGCGCCACCAGCGCCGGGGTGGTCATGGCGGCCCTGCCGGCCTGCGTGGCGCTGTTGTCCCGGGCCTTCCTGAAGGAAGCGCTGTCACCCCGAATCTGGAGCGCGGCAGCGTGCTCGGCCTTGGCCGTGACCCTGTTGGCCCTTCAGAAGGCTGGCCACAGCGGGGAGTCCCCTGCCGAGGCTGCGGACTGGCCTGCCTCACTGCTGGGCCACCTGATGCTCTTGGGAGCCGTGGCGTGTGAGGCCAGCTATGTGGTGATCGGCAAGAGACTGAGTGCAGCGGTGCCTGCGCGCCGCGTGAGCGCCATCATCAACTTGTGGGGGCTGGTGCTTTCGGCCCCGATGGGGCTCTATTGGGCCTGGTCGTTCAACTTCGGGGCTGTGCAGGTCGGGACTTGGGCCTTGCTGCTCTTTTATGCGCTGGCCGCCAGCGTGTTCACGGTGTGGCTGTGGATGAAAGGGCTCGAACACGTTTCAGCCCAGGGGGCGGGCATCTTCACCGTGTTCCTGCCACTGTCATCGGCGGCCGTGGGCGTTGGGGTGCTGGGTGAACCGTGGAGTGCCGCCCATGGTGCGGCCCTGATGCTGGCCCTGGCCGCCGTCTGGCTGGTCACGCGAGCGGCGCCCGAGCCGCTTGAAGGCGTGCCTGCAGGGCCGCATCAAACACCTCGGCAACCGGGCGAGCCTTAAGCCGGTGGTCGCTCCAGACGCGTCGCCAGGCGCGTGCGCCGGGCCGGCCATTCCACAGGCCCAGCATGTGGGTCGCCGCATGGGCCCAGGGTGTCCCATGCGCCGCATGCTCATGCTCGATGTAGGCCACCATGCGCCGCTCCAGCTCCAAGCGCCATCCGTCTTGCAGGGTGCTGTCAGACCCCTGGCGGCCATCCCCAGCCGGGGGCTCTCCCCAGAACCGGGTATCCCAATCGGCCATCACCAGGGGGTCGTGGTAGGCGGCCCGCCCCACCATCACCCCATCCACATGCTGCAGCTGTTCCTCAACAGCCTGAGAGGTGGTGATACCCCCATTGATGGCAATGGTCAGTGCCGGGAACTCGGACTTGAGCCGGTGCACCAGCTCGTATCGCAAAGGAGGAATCTCTCGGTTCTCCTTGGGGCTCAAGCCCTGCAACCAGGCGTTGCGGGCATGCACGATGAACACGCTGCACCCGGCTTGTGCCACGGTACCGACGAAGTCCCGCACGAAGCTGTAGCGTTCTTCACGGTCGATGCCAATGCGGTGTTTGACCGTCACTGGGATCTGCCCACTGACGGCGTCCAGCATGGCCTTGACGCCATCGGCTACCAGCGCAGCCTCGTTCATCAAACAGGCACCGAACGCTCCACGCTGCACCCGCTCACTGGGGCATCCGCAGTTCAGGTTGACCTCGTCGTAGCCCCACTGAACGGCCAAGCGCGCGGCATGGGCCATCTCCTGCGGCTCGCTGCCCCCAATCTGCAGCGCCGTCGGCTTTTCAAACGCCGCCTCGTGTCGCAAATGCTTGGCCACATCGCCATGCACCAGTGCACCGGTCGTGACCATTTCGGTGTACAGGCGTGTGCGGCGGGTGATGAGCCGGTGAAAGTGGCGACAGTGCCGGTCGGTCCAGGCCATCATCGGCGCCACCGAAACACGCCAGGGGTTGAACGTGGGGCTCGCCTGCACGGGGTCAGCCCTGCGCTTTCGGCCAGGCCTCATTGACCACCAGGGCCCCCAAGACCAGGGCCCCTCCGGCCAGCACCGAGGCGCTGGGCGCTTCATCGGTGCCCCACCAGGCCCACGCCACGCCGAACACCACCTCCAGCAGGCTCAGCAAGGAGACCTCCGTGGGCGACAAACGCTGCGCCACCATCACGGCCAACAGGCATGGCAGCGCCAGTTGGAACACACCCAGCAGCGCCAACCAGCCCAAGTCCTGCGCCGTCGCCTGCGCGGGCAGCGCCCAGGCGGCCGTGACGGCAGCCGACAGCACCGCACCGACAAAAACAGCGGGCATCAGGTCGACCGTGGCGCCCTGCCCTTCACCGCGAATGGGTGCCACCGCACCACGCCGAATGATCACCCAGTTGAGCGCCCCACCCAAGGGAACGGCCAAGGACACCAAGATGCCCAGGAGATGGCCATCCCGCGCCTTGCTCTGTGCCGCCCAGCCGGCCGCTGCGCCCACTTCGGCTTCTGCCGGCCAGATCAGCGGCGCCTGCATCCACACCATCCCCAACACCGCCAAGGCGATCGCCACCACGGTTCGACGCTGCAAGGACTGCGACAAGACCAGCCGGGCCAGCAGGGCCGTGAACAGAGGCGCCAGCGCCATGGTCAGCAGCACATTGGCCACGGTGGTCATGGTCAGCGCGGCCATGAAGGCTGTGAACATCACGGCCCAGCACGCACCCGATGCCCACAGCAGCCCGCCTCCCCGAATCAGGTTGAGCCACAGAGGCCGCAGGCCACCGGCCCGCCAGGACAGGAACGCCAGCAGCGCCAGAGCATTGAAGGCGCTGCGCCAAAAGGTGAGCTCCAAGCCTTGGGCCTGCTCCACCTGCCGGGTGACCACACCGGCCATGCTCCACAGCAGTGTCACCAACACCATCACCGCCACGGCCCAGCGGTGGCTCATCGAGTGCAGTCCGGACGGCAGCATCGAAGCTTCTTGCGGGCTGGGGTGGCTGTGGGCGTGGGCGTGCCGTTGCGGTCTCAGGTGATGCAGAACGGAGACCGTTCAGGCCGCCTCTCGTGCAGCACGCTTGCGCTCGTGCTCTTGCAGGAAGCGCTTGCGCAGCCGGATGCTCTTGGGGGTGATCTCCACCAACTCGTCGTCCTCGATGAACTCCACCCCGTACTCCAGCGTCAGCTCAATGGGCGGCGTGATCTTGATGGCGTCCTCCTTGCCGCTGACACGGAAGTTCGTCAGCTGCTTGGTGCGGGTGGCGTTGACCACCAGATCGTTGTCGCGGTTGTGCACGCCCACGATCATGCCCTCGTACACCGGGTCACCGGCCTTGACGAACATGCGGCCTCGGTCATCCAGCTTGCCCAAGGCGTAGGTGAAGATTTCACCGGCGTCCATGCTGATGAGCACGCCGTTCTTGCGGCTGGCAATGTCTCCCTTGTGCGGCTCGTATCCATCGAATATGTTGGAGATCAAGCCCGATCCACGTGTCAGGTTGAGGAACTCGTTGGAAAAGCCGATCAGGCCGCGCGCGGGAATGCGGTATTCCAACCGCACACGGCCGCGCCCATCCGGCTCCATGTTCACCAACTCGCCCTTGCGCTCGCCCAGGGCCTGCATCACGCCACCTTGGTGCTGCTCCTCCACATCGGCGGTCACCAGTTCGATCGGCTCGCTCTTGACGCCGTCGATCTCCTGGAACACCACCCGCGGCTTGCTCACAGCCAGCTCATAGCCCTCGCGGCGCATGTTTTCCAACAGGATGGTCAGGTGCAACTCGCCCCGCCCAGACACCTCGAAGATGCCGTCCTCACTGGTCTCGCGCACGCGAAGGGCCACGTTGCTCTGCAACTCCTTTTGCAAGCGGTCCCAGATCTGGCGGCTGGTGACGAACTTGCCCTCTCGGCCGGCCAACGGTGAGGTGTTCACACAGAAGTTCATGGTCAGGGTGGGTTCGTCCACCTTGAGCATGGGCAGGGGCTGGGGGTTGGCAGGGTCGGTCACGGTCACGCCGATGCCGATGTCCTCGATGCCGTTGATCAGCACGATGTCGCCCGGGCCAGCTTCGGGGGCTTGCATCCGGTCCAGTCCCTGGAAGGTCAAGACCTGGTTGATTCGCCCCTTGACGGTCTTGCCCTGCGGCCCTTCCATCACCAGCACATCCATGCCCGGCTTGATACGGCCTGCGTTGACGCGTCCGACGCCGATGCGCCCCACGAAGGAGGAGTAATCCAAGGCCGATATCTGCAACTGCAGCGGTGCATCCGGATTGCCCTGGTGAGCCGGCACGTGCTTCAGGATGGTGTTGAACAGGGCCGACATGTCCGGTCCCCACTGTTGGCCGGGCTGGCCTTCCTGCAGCGAGGACCAGCCGTTGATGCCGGATGCGTACACCACCGGAAAGTCCAGTTGCTCGTCGCTGGCCCCCAGCTTGTCAAAGAGGTCGAAGGCGGCATTGATCACCTTCTCACAATTGGCGCCGGGCTTGTCCACCTTGTTGACCACCACGATGGGCTTGAGCCCCAGCGCCAAGGCCTTTTTCGTGACGAAACGGGTTTGGGGCATCGGCCCCTCCTGCGCATCGATGAGCAGCACCACCCCATCCACCATGGACAGGGCGCGCTCCACCTCGCCACCGAAGTCGGCGTGGCCCGGTGTGTCCACGATGTTGATGTGGGTGCCTTCCCAGCTGACGGCGCAGTTCTTGGCCAGGATCGTGATGCCCCGCTCGCGCTCGATGGCGTTGCTGTCCATGACCGTGTCCACGACCTTTTCGTGTTCGGCGAAGGTGCCGCTTTGGCGCAGCAATTGGTCAACCATGGTGGTTTTACCGTGGTCGACGTGGGCGATGATGGCGATGTTGCGAATGGGGCGGCTCATGGTTGCCTCAAAGGAAGAAATGGAGAAGAGTGGTGTGCCCAAGTGGGCGCGCCGTGCGTCCTGGCCGGCACACAGCGCCTTCGCAGCGGGCGTTCAGGCCTGGGCCTGAACTTCCGGCGGGCTGAGCAATCGGTCTGGAATGAGTTCGCCGGCGCGAATATGGGCCGACCCCAAGAGCGGGCGGCGATCGGTGGTTTGGGAGACGCATGGCCCGTATACCCGCACAGCGGCGCAATCGGGCTGTTCCACCCGGCGGCGCAAGCCGCTCAGAAACCGCGCCGCCTCGCTGGGGCCCAACTCCACGGCGGGCCACTCGTGCAACATCGCATCGGCCGGCAACAAGCAGGCCTGCCGCGCGGTCTCGTCCATTCGCTCCAAGGCGTCCAAGGACACCGCACCGTCGATGTGCAACGGCCCACTGCCCAGCCGGCGCAGCGCCGTGAGCGAAGCACCACAGCCCAACGCCGCGCCGATGTCCTCGGCCAGCGTTCGGATGTAGGTGCCTTTGGAACACCGCACGTGCAAGACCAAGCGCTGGGGGTCCTGCTCGGACCAGTCGGCCTGAAGCTGCAGGATGCGAACCCGGCGGGGCGCACGGTCCAGCGTCACCCCCTCACGTGCATAGGTGTAGAGCGGCCGCCCCTCATGCTTAAGGGCCGAATGCATCGGGGGAACCTGATCGATGTCGCCGCGGAACCGCTCCAACACCGCATCCAAGCGCTGCCGGTCCAGGTCCACTTCGGCCTGCTGCACAACCCGCCCCTCGGCGTCGCCGGTATCCGTGGTCACACCCAGGCGCACGTGCGCGGTGTACACCTTGTCCGCGTCCAAGCTGACCTGGCTGAACTTGGTGGCGGCTCCAAAACACAAGGGCAGCAGCCCCGTGGCCGCAGGGTCGAGCGTGCCGGTGTGGCCCGCCTTCTCCGCCCTCAACAGCCACTTGGCCTTCTGCAAAGCCTGGTTGCTCGACAGGCCCAAGGGCTTGTCGAGCAGCAACACCCCGTGCACCGGGCGGCGCGCCACCCGGACCCGCGCCGTGGGCGCCTGGGCGGATGCGGCGACTTCAGTCTTTGGCGCGTTGGGCATTGGCCTGGAGGATCAGGGCGTTGAGTTCAGCAGCACGCTCCGTGGTGCGGTCGAACTGGAAATGCAGGGTGGGCACGGTGTGGATGGCCAAGCGCTTGAACAGGCCGTTGCGCAGGAAGCCTGCCGCTTCGTTGAGCGCGTCTTGGTTGCCCTGTGCATCTCCGACCAGCACCGAAAAGTAAACACGCGCGTGGGCGTAGTCGGGCGTCACCTCCACCGCGTTGATCGTCACCATCCCCAAACGAGGGTCCTTGAGCTCGCGGATGAGTTCGGCCAGGTCACGCTGGATCTGGTCGGCCACCCGAAGGCCGCGGTTGGGAATGGAGCGCTTGTGTCGCATGGTGAGGGTTCCTGAAAGCGCAAACCCCGCCATCGCCGGGCGGGGCTTGCCGCTGCAGAGCCACGTGCATCAGAGTGTGCGGGCCACTTCCTTGATCTCGAAGCACTCGATCACGTCACCTTCTTGTATGTCGGTCACGTTCTTGAGCTTGATACCGCACTCGAAGCCTTCCTTGACCTCCTTGACATCGTCCTTGATGCGGCGAACCGATTCGATTTCGCCCGTGTAGATGACGATGTTCTCGCGCAGCAGGCGGAAGCGCGCGTTGCGGCGCACCAGGCCCGAGGTGACCATGGAACCCGCCACCGTGCCGATCTTGGAGGCTACGAACACGGTTCGGATCTCGGCGGTGCCCAGCATCTCTTCGCGCTGTTCCGGGGCCAACATGCCGCCCAGCGCGGCCTTCACCTCGTCTACCGCGTCGTAGATGATGTTGTAGTAGCGCAGGTCCACGCCGTTGCCCTCAGCCAACTTGCGTGCGCCGGCATCGGCCCGCGTGTTGAAGCCGATGATGATGGCCTTGGAGGCGATTGCCAGGTTGACGTCGCTTTCGCTGATGCCACCCACGGCTGCATGCACGATCTGCACCCGCACCTCTTCGGTGCTCAGCTTGAGCAGCGAAGCCGCCAAGGCTTCCTGCGAGCCCTGCACATCAGCCTTGATGATGAGCGACAGCGTCTGCACATCGCCTTGGCCCATGTTGTCAAACATGTTCTCCAGCTTGGCGGCCTGTTGTTTGGCCAGCTTGACGTCGCGGTACTTGCCTTGTCGGAAGGTGGCGATTTCACGGGCACGGCGCTCGTCGGCCAGGACCATGAACTCGTCTCCGGCACGGGGCACTTCGGTCAGGCCCTGGATTTCCACCGGGATCGACGGCCCTGCTTCGGCCGAAGGCTTGCCCGCTTCATCCAGCATGGCGCGCACGCGTCCGTAGCTCGAACCCGCCAGCACCACATCGCCGCGCTTGAGGGTGCCGCTTTGCACCAAGACGGTGGCCACCGGGCCCCGTCCCTTGTCGAGCTTGGCTTCGATCACCAGACCCTTGGCCAGTGCATCTTGCGGTGCGGTCAGCTCCAACACCTCGGCCTGCAGCAGCACTTGCTCCAGCAGTTCGTCGATACCCTGACCGGTCTTGGAGGACACCCCCACGAACGGAGAGTCGCCACCGAAGTCCTCGGGGACCACTTCTTCGCCGACGAGCTCGCTCTTGACACGCTCGATGTTCGCTTCGGGCTTATCCACCTTGGTCATGGCCACCACGATGGGCACACCGGCAGCCTTGGCGTGGCTGATGGCTTCCTTGGTCTGGGGCATCACGCCGTCATCGGCCGCGCACACCAGAATCACGATGTCAGTGGCCTGAGCGCCGCGCGCACGCATGGCGGTAAAGGCCTCGTGGCCCGGTGTGTCCAGGAAGGTGATCATCCCTCGGGGCGTGTTCACATGGTAGGCACCGATGTGCTGCGTGATGCCACCGGCTTCGCCCGAGGCCACACGCGTGCGGCGGATGTAGTCCAGCAAGGAAGTCTTGCCATGGTCCACGTGGCCCATGACCGTCACCACCGGTGCCCGGGGCATGGCCACGGCTTCCGTAGCGGCGTGCTCCTCTTCCAGGAACGCCTCGGGATCGTCGAGCTTGGCCGCCAGGGCTTTATGGCCCATCTCCTCCACCACGATCATGGCGGTTTCCTGGTCGAGCTGCTGGTTGATGGTCACCATCTGACCCAGCTTCATCATCTGCTTGATGACCTCGGCGGCCTTCACGCTCATCTTGTGCGCCAGGTCGGCCACGCTGATGGTTTCGGGCACATGCACTTCCTGAACCACGGCCTCCACGGGCATGGCGGCCGAGGAACCCTGATCGCGGTCGCCACCGCGGCCACGGCCCTTGGGTGCGCGCCAACCGGCACGGGTTCCGGCCGTGGTGTCGCCACGGGTCTTGAGGGCGCGCTTCTTGGCCGCATCATCGGCCCAGCTCGACGAGAGCTTTTCGCTCTTGATGGACTTCTTCTCACCAGGCTTGGCAGCAGACGGCGCAGCAGCACCAGGGGCGCCAGGCTTGGTTGCAGCCTTGTGTATCGTGCCTTTGATGGGCGTCTCGGCCGGCTTGGGTTCTTCCGGCTTCTTGGCCACCATGACCTTCTTGGGCGCGTTCATCATCGCGCGGATGGCGGCGGCCTCTGACTCGGCAGCCTTGCGGCGCTTCTCCAAGTCGGCCATGCGCTGGCGCTCGGCCGCATCGGCATCGGCTGCCTTGACCACGCGTGCCGTCGGCTTGGCGGGCGCTTCCGGGGCCGGGGCCGCGGCCGCTGAGGGCTCACCGGGCTGCACCGTGGGCTGGGTGGGTTCCTGGTCAGCCTCGGCGGCCTTGCTCGCAGCTGCGGCTTGTGCGGCAGCGGCCTCACGCTCGGCAGCCTCCTGACGCGCACGGGCTTCCTCGGCCTCGCGCTGTTCCTTTTCTTCTCGCAGCCGGCGCTTTTCTGCCAGCTCTTCTTCCTGCCGACGCAGAAGCTCGGCCTGGCGGCTGGCCTCTTCCTCACGGCGGCGCAGTTCGTCCTCATCCACGGTGGGGGTGGCCGGCGCCTCGACCATACCGGCGCCCTCGTCGCGCTTGACGAACACGCGCTTCTTGCGCACCTCGACCTGAATCGTGCGCGCGCGCCCGGAGGCGTCGGCCTGCTTGATCTCGCTGGTGCTCTTGCGCGTGAGCGTGATCTTCTTACGCTCGGCTGCGGCGGTGCCATGCGAAGACCGCAAGAACGTCAACAAACGCTCTTTGTCACCTTCGGTGAGCACGTCCTCAGCTGACTGCTTGACGACCCCAGCCGACTGCAGTTGTTCGAGCAGCGTTGACGCCGGGCGATTGAGCTCAGCGGCAAACTGTGCGACGGTGGTCACGGCCATTGTGGAATTCCTTGGATGCGGTTCGGCGGTTGGACGTGTTCAGGCGTGTGAATTGCTCAAGCGGTGAACCAGTGCTCACGGGCCTTCATGATCAACGCCTTGGCCTGCTCTTCGGGCATGTCGGTGAGCTCGATCAGTTCGTCCACAGCCAAGTCGGCCAAATCGTCACGGTTGTGGATGCCACCGTCGGCCAGGCGAGCGATGAGGTCGGGGGTGAGCCCCTCCAGGTCGCCCAAGCCCTGGGCCACGTCCTCGACGTTTTCTTCGCGGGCGATCTCCAGGGTCAGCAGTGCGTCTTTGGCGCGGTTGCGCAACTCCATCACCGTGTCCTCGTCGAAGCCCTCGATGTCCATCATCTCCTGCATGGGGACGTAGGCCACCTCTTCCAGGCTCGTAAAGCCTTCGGCAATCAAGATGTCGGCCACTTCTTCGTCCACGTCGAGCTTCTCGACAAACAGAGAGCGAATGGATTGGGACTCCTGCGCCTGCTTGGCCTGCGACTCTTCGGCCGTCATGATGTTGATGCGCCAACCCGTCAGCTCGGAAGCCAGACGGACGTTCTGGCCGCCACGGCCAATCGCGATGGCCAGGTTTTCGTCATCCACCACCACGTCCATGGCGTGACGCTCTTCGTCCACGACGATGGACTGGACGTTGGCCGGAGCCAGGGCGCCAATCACGAACTGCGCCGGGTCTTCCGACCACAACACGATGTCCACGCGCTCACCGGCCAGCTCGTTGGTCACCGCTGTCACGCGAGAACCGCGCACGCCCACACAGGTGCCGATGGGATCCACCCGCTTGTCGTGGGACACCACCGCGATCTTGGCGCGCGATCCAGCGTCCCGCGCGCAGCTCTTGATCTCCAAAAGGCCCTGCTCGATCTCGGGGACCTCTTGCGCGAACAGTTCGATCATGAAGCCTGGCGCGCTGCGCGAGAGCATGATCTGCGGACCACGCATGGTGGTGTCGATTCCGGTGATGAACGCCCGCACGCGGTCGCCACTGCGCAGGTTCTCCTTGGGAATCATCTCGTTGCGCTTAAGGCGGCCTTCAACGCGGCCGCTTTCCACGATGATGTCGCCCTTGTCCAGGCGCTTAACCGTGCCCACCATGATCTTCTCGCCACGGGACAGGAAATCATTGAGCAGTTGCTCGCGCTCGGCGTCGCGGATCTTTTGCAGGATCACCTGCTTGGCGGCTTGCGCACCGATGCGGCCGATCGTGACCGACTCCACGGGCTCTTCGATGTAGTCACCTTCCTCGATCTCGCCCACGCGGTCGATGGCGTCGGTCAGCAGCTCCTCGGCGTCCGGGTTCTGCAGGCCTGCGGAATCGGGCACCACCAACCAGCGGCGGAAGGTTTCGTACTCGCCGTTCTCGCGGTCCACCGACACCCGAATGTCCACCTCGCCACCATGCAGGCGTTTGGTGGCCGAGGCCAGTGCGGCCTCAACGGCTCCAAAAACGACTTCACGGTCCACGCTCTTTTCGCGTGAGATCGCATCGACCAGCATGAGCATTTCGCGGTTCATGTTTGTTGCTCTCCGTTTCGGGCAGCTTGGGCTCGCCCCTTGAAATCCACCACCGGCACCAAGCGGGCTTCGCGCACCTCGTCCAGCGCAAAGTCCAGTGATTGCTCGGTCTTGCCTTCCTTCACGATAAGTCGCGGCTGGGGCTGCGACTGGGTCAACAACCCCCTGTACTTGCGCCGCCCTTGGAAGGGCAGCTTGAAGGTGACATCGACCTCGAGGCCGCAGAACCGGTCCCAGTCCTGCGGCTTGCGCAAGGGCCGGTCCAGGCCAGGCGACGACACCTCCAGCCGTTGGTAATCCACCGCCTCGACCTCGAACACCAACTGCAGCTGGCGGGTCACCGTTTCGCAGTCGTCCACCGTAACGAAGGCCGACTCCACGGCATAGGTGTGGCCGGCCACCCGGTCTATGGACACGCGCAACAGCCCGCGGGGCAGCCGCTCGACCTCTACCAATTCGTAGCCCAGGCCCTGCACCGTGGACTCCAGCGCCGTCATCCAATGTCCGGAAGCTGCCGCCCGCTCAAAGGGCGCGTCAACAGACGCCGCCTCGCTGGCCCGGCCCGCACGCGGTTGGCTGGTGCGACCACGGGGCTCGCCGACGTTCTGGGCCCGCTCCATGCCGCGGCCCGCACCCGCCGTTCGGGCGGTGCTGCCGGTTTTGCCACCTGTAGGGCGGCGAGCACGTTGCGATGAGGTCGAATTCATGCCGGACAAACAAAAAAGGGGCTGGAAGTATCCGCCCCTCGTTGGCGCGCCGGTCGCGATGCGGACCCTGCACACCCAGACCCCCGAAGCCCAACGGCTGACCGGGGTCATCCGCAGGGCACGAGGCGCCCACGGCACCCAGCCAATATCGTCAACCGATTGGCGCGCAGCGCTGATCAGTTAACCAAGAAGTATAGCGGATTTCCCTGGTATACGCAAGGTGCGTGCCACAATCGAGCCTTTGATGCGCAACCCTGACGCTCGGAGCACCAAACCATGGGATTTCTCGCTGGAAAACGCCTCCTGATCACCGGAGTCCTGTCCAACCGGTCCATCGCCTACGGCATCGCCAGGGCCTGTCACCGCGAGGGTGCCGAGCTGGCCTTCAGCTATGTGGGTGAGCGCTTCAAGGACCGCATCACCGAGTTCGCCGCCGAGTTTGGGTCCTCCCTGATCTTCGACTGCGATGTCGGCGATGACGGCCAGATCCAGCAGCTGTTCGCAGGGCTGCAGGCCGCCTGGCCTGAGGGATTCGACGGTTTCGTGCACTCGATCGGCTTTGCGCCGCGCGAAGCCATTGCGGGCGACTTCCTGGAAGGCCTGTCGCGGGAAGCCTTCAAAGTGGCGCACGACATCTCGGCCTACAGCTTCCCGGCCATGGCCAAGGCCGCGGCCGGCCTGCTGCGGCCCAACAGCGCCTTGCTCACCCTCACCTACCTGGGCAGTGAAAAAGTGGTGCCGGCCTACAACACCATGGGCTTGGCCAAGGCCTCCCTGGAGGCCAGCGTGCGGTACACCGCCGCCAGCCTTGGTCCCAAGGGCATCCGCGTCAACGGCATCTCCGCTGGTCCCATCAAGACGCTGGCGGCCTCGGGCATCAAGGGCTTCGGCAAGATCCTGAGCGTGGTGGAGGAAACAGCCCCCTTGCGGCGCAACGTCACGATCGACGATGTGGGCAACGTGGCCGCGTTTTTGCTTTCGGACCTGGCTGCTGGCGTGACGGCCGAGATCACCTATGTGGACGGCGGCTTCAGCCGCATGGCGGGCATGCCGGCCGAGGGCTGAGCAAGCCCCTGAGCCGAGCCGCTTGGCCGCTTGGCCGCTTTAATCGGCCTTGACGCAGTCCACGTAATAGCGCACCGCGCCGTTTTCCAGCGGCTCTTCAACCAGGCCGTGCACATCGGTGTCAAAGCCGGGGAAACGCTTGTTGAAGTCCCGCGTGAAGCGCAGGTAATCCACGATCTTGCGGTTGAAGCGTTCGCCAGGCACCAACAGCGGAATGCCGGGCGGGTAAGGCGTCAGCAGCGAGGTGGTGATGCGGCCTTCGAGTTGTTCAATTTCCACGCGCTCGGTTTGCCGATGCGCGATCTTGGCGTAGGCGTCGCTGGGTGTCATGGCCGGCTGGAGATCGGACAGGTACATCTCCGTGGTCAGCTTGGCCACGTCGTACTCGGCATAGGCCTCGTGGATGGACTGGCACAAATCCTTGAGCCCCATGCGCTCGTAGCGCGGGTGCGCCTGGCAGAACTCGGGCAAGCAGCGCCACAGCGGCGCATTCTTGTCGTAATCGTCCTTGAACTGCTGCAAGGCGGTGAGCATCGTGTTCCATCGTCCCTTGGTGATGCCGATGGTGAACATGATGAAGAAGGAGTACAGGCCCGTCTTCTCCACGACCACGCCGTGCTCGACGAGGAACTTCGTCACAATCGAAGCCGGGATGCCACTGGTGTCGAACTTGCCGTTGACATCCATGCCCGGCGTCACGATGGTGCACTTGATCGGGTCGAGCATGTTGAAGCCTGGCGCCAGGTCTCCAAAGCCATGCCACTCCTCGTGGGCCCTGAGCATCCAGCGGTCGGCTCGGCCCACGCCTTCTTCCGGCAGGTTCTCTGGCCCCCAAACCTTGAACCACCAATCGTGGCCGAACTCTTCGTCCACCTTGCGCATGGCGCGGCGAAAGTCCATCGACTCGGCGATGCTTTCCTCGACCAAGGCCGAGCCCCCAGGGGGCTCCATCATGGCCGCGGCCACATCGCACGAGGCAATGATGGCGTACTGCGGTGAGGTCGAGGTGTGCATCAGGTAGGCCTCGTTGAACAGATGCCGGTCGAGCTTGACGCTTTGTGAGTCCTGCACCAAGACTTGCGAGGCCTGCGACAGGCCCGCCAACAACTTGTGCGTGGACTGCGTGGCGTACACCATCGAGGTCTTGGGTCGCTCCCGCCGCTTGCCCATGGCGTGGAAGGAGCCATAGAAGGGGTGGAAAGCCGCGTGTGGCAACCAGGCCTCGTCAAAGTGCAGCGTGTCGATCCACCCATCCAGTTTGGTCTTGATGGTCTCGGTGTTGTAGAGCACACCGTCGTAGGTGCTTTGCGTCAGCGTGAGGATGCGCGGCTTGACGGAGGCCGCATCCACTCCCTTGAGCAGGGGGTTGTTGGCGATCTTGCGGCGGATCGTCTCGGGCTCGAACTCGCTTTCGGGAATCGGGCCAATGATCCCGTAATGGTTGCGCGTGGGCGTGAGGAACACGGGAACCGCACCGGTCATGATGATCGAGTGCAGGATGCTTTTGTGGCAGTTGCGGTCCACCACGACGATGTCGCCCGGCGCCACCGTGTGGTGCCACACCATCTTGTTGGAGGTGGAGGTGCCGTTGGTCACGAAGAAGCAGTGGTCGGCATTGAAGATGCGCGCCGCATTGCGCTCGCTGGCGGCCACGGGGCCGGTGTGGTCCAGCAGCTGACCCAGTTCCTCGACGGCGTTGCAGACATCAGCGCGCAGCATGTTTTCGCCAAAGAACTGATGGAACATCTGCCCCACTGGGCTCTTGAGGAAGGCCACACCACCGGAGTGTCCCGGGCAGTGCCAGGAATAGGAACCATCCTGGGCGTAGTCCATCAGGGCTTTGAAAAACGGCGGGGCCAGGCCGTCCAAATAGGACCGCGCTTCGCGGATGATGTGACGCGCCACGAATTCGGGCGTGTCCTCAAACATGTGGATGAAGCCGTGCAACTCCCGCAGGATGTCGTTGGGGATGTGCTGCGAGGTCCGCGTCTCGCCGTAGATGTAGATGGGGATGTCCGCGTTTTTCCAGCGGATTTCCTCAATGAACTTGCGCAGGTTCAACACCGCCGGATCCAACTCAGGCCCCGGGGTGAATTCCTCGTCGTCGATCGACAGGATGAAGGCGCTGGCTCGGCTTTGCTGCTGCGCAAACGAAGACAGGTCGCCATAGGAGGTGGTGCCCAACACCTCCCAGCCCTCTTTCTCAATGGCCTGCGCCAAAGCACGGATGCCGATGCCCGAGGTGTTTTCAGAGCGGTAGTCCTCGTCGATGATGACGATGGGAAAGTTGAAGCGCAGCATGGCGATCGGGCCTCCGAGCGGTCCAGGTTCAGGGAAAACGCGCAAGTGTAGGGCCGACCGCTGCAACGGTTGTGGCGGCCCGTCGTTGGATACTGCCAACCGGTGCCGAATGCGGTCGACCAAACCAAGGAGCACGGGTTATGTTGGAGTCGTTTTCGAACTTTTGGTGGATCGTGGCGGGTGTGCTGGTGGCCATTGAACTGGCCACGGGCACCTTCTACCTGCTGATGCTGGCCCTGGGTGCGGTGGCTGCCGCCGTGGCCCAGATGATGGACCTTCCGGTAGCGACCCAGGTGGTGGTGGCGGCCCTGGTGGGCGGCGGCGCCACCGCCCTGTGGCACCTGCGGCGCGCGCGCCATCCCCAGTCGGCGCCGGCCGCCTCCAACCCCGACGTGCTCCTGGACATTGGCCAGGTGGTGGTGGTGCACCAGTGGCGTGCCGATGGCACCACCCGTGTGGCCTATCGCGGCAGCGAGTGGGACGCCCAATTGAAGTCGAACAGCACCGCCCAGCCCGGCGGTCACCGCATCGTGGCGGTACACGGCAACCGGCTGGAACTTGAGCCCGTGTCCTGACTCGAACGCCTCCCATCCTGATTCATTGAGCCTGCCTGGAAAGCCCACAACATGGAAATCGCCCTCGTCCTGCTGGTCATCGCGGTCATCTTTATCGTCCGCACCTTCAAGATCGTGCCTCAGCAAGAGGCCTGGGTCGTTGAGCGGCTGGGGAAGTACGACCGTACCCTCACCCCAGGCTTGAAGTTCCTCATCCCCTTCATCGAGCGGGTGGCCTACAAGCACTCGCTCAAGGAAGTGCCGCTGGACGTGCCCAGCCAGGTGTGCATCACGCGCGACAACACCCAACTGCAAGTGGACGGCATCCTGTACTTCCAGGTGACCGACCCGATGCGGGCCAGCTACGGCTCCTCCGACTACCTCATTGCCATCACGCAGTTGGCACAAACCACCCTGCGCAGCGTGGTGGGCCGAATGGAGCTGGACAAGACCTTTGAAGAGCGCGACCTGATCAACGCCACCGTGGTCAACGCCTTGGACGAAGCGGCCCTGAACTGGGGCGTAAAGGTCCTGCGCTACGAGATCAAAGACCTCACCCCGCCTGCCGAGATTCTGCGATCCATGCAAGCCCAGATCACGGCCGAGCGAGAGAAGCGGGCCTTGATAGCCGCCTCCGAAGGCAAGCGCCAGGAGCAGATCAACCTGGCCGAGGGCGAACGCGCGGCCTTCATCGCCAAGAGCGAAGGCGAACGACAGGCTGAAATCAACAAGGCCGAAGGCGAAGCATCGGCCATCGTGGCCGTGGCCTCAGCCACCGCGCAGGCCATCCGCGAGGTGGCCGCTGCCATCCAATCCCCAGGCGGTGATCAAGCGGTACAGCTGAAGGTGGCCGAACGCGCAGTGGACGCCTACGCGCAACTGGCCCAGAAGAACAACACCATGATCGTGCCTGGTCACATGGGCGAGGTGGCCGGGCTGATTGCCTCGGCCATGCAATTGGCGCAGCAGGCCAAGACTACGCGCTGAGTGCTTCAGGCGGCGCGGCACTTCTACAGCGTGCCACCCCCGCCCCCGCGGACACCCCTTGAGCCGGTTCAGCCCGGCGGCGCTGGCGGTGCCGCATCGGCCACCGGCATCGTTCCCTGAATGGCCTGCCACAGGATGAACTCCTCGGCGGTCAAACGGCCGCTTTGGGTGGCCAAGCGCTCGAAGTCCTCACGGGACGTCATCACCCCAATCTGCCGCAGATTGGCCAAGGTCCACCGGTAGTACTCCAGGGCATGGGGGGTGTTGGCCGCTATCTTGTGCAGCGGCAGCATGGACACATCCTCCTTGAGCTCGCGCTCCCGTTTGGCCTTGATGATCAAGCGCTGAACCTCCTCCTCGCTCAGGTGCAGGCGCTTGGCCTCGCGGTTGATCTTGTCGGCCTCATCCTCGCTGAGGTGGCCGTCGGCCAGCATTTCGTACAACTCATTTTTCAGTGTCTCGCGCTCGATGCGCAGCTGGTCGGTGAACGCCGACGACAGCAAAGCGGCCGGAATGGCAAAGATGCCGATGCCCAACAGCGCCAGGACGATGGTCATGGCCCGACCCATGGGCGTGACCGGTGAGATGTCACCGTAGCCCACCGACGCCAAGGTGATCACGGCCCAGTAGATGGACTGTGGAATGTTTTCGAACTTGTCGGGCTGCGCCTCATGTTCGAAGAGATAGCCCAAGCTCGCGGTCAAGATCACCAACAGCAGCATCACAAAGGCCGAGGCGGCCAGCACCGGCCATTCACGGACCACCACCACCGTGAGGGTCTTGGTGGCGCCTGTGTAGCGGGTGAGCTTGAACAGGCGAAGCAAGCGGAACACGCGAAGGAAGCGAAGGTCCATCAGGTGGTGGAGGAACACTTCCAAAAAGAACGGCAGGATGGCCAGGAAATCGATGATGGAGCTGAAGGAGGTGGCGTGCTTGACCCGGCCCGACACCGCCTTCTGGTAGCCCGGGGTCTCGACGCAGGCGTAAAGCCGCAGCATGAACTCGGCGGTGAAGATCGTCACCGCCACAGCGTCAAGAATGATGAACTCCAGGTGCAGCACATATCGAATGCCGTGCACCGACTCCAGGATCACCGCCGCCACCGACACGACCACCCACAGCACGATGAAGCCGTCGAAGAGGTGATGCAAGGCACCCCCGTACTCGCTGGGGAACACCAGCGCATGCACCTTCTGGCGGAAAGTGCGGCCCCGGTTGGCTTGTACGAATTCGTGCCAGGCGGGGATCAGCACTCGGAAGATCTTGAGGATCCGCAGCAGGCGCAGGAAACGCAGCACCCGCAGGTCCACCGACAGGAAGGCCTGGAGGTAAAAGGGCAAGATGGCCACCAGGTCAATGATGGCGAAGGGGCTTCGGACATAGGACCAGTGCGGGTGCCGCCCCTTGGCGAACTCTGGGTCTTCCGGCGCCACATACAGGCGCAGCAGGTACTCCGCCGTGAAGATGATGACCGACACCACATCGAAGAAGTGGAACCAGTGCGCATGGGGCTCATAAACCGCCGGCACATGCTCAAACAACAAGGCGAACAGGTTGGCCACGATGAGCAGGCCGATCCAGCGGTCCATGGCCCGCTGGAGGTTGCCCTCGCGGTGAGGATCGAAGAGCCAGGCGTAGACCCATGACCGCATCGGCAAGTCAGCGGAAATCTCGGCCCGATGGTTGACGCCGTGTATGCGCCGCAGCACTTCCTGATCGGTGTCCATGGCGGCTCCTGTTCAGAACTCGGTTTCACCCACGCGGATGGCGCTGCCGTCAAGCTCGCACACCGCTACGCGCAGGGTGATCTTCTGTTCGATCGAGGCCTGGGGCAGCAAGGGTCCCACCGTGAAGGGCACTGCGGCTCCTGGCGGCAGCGGCGTCACGAGTTCCAGCGCCATATGTCCTGCCACCGATCGGTCCGCACCGCCGCAGGCACCCAGGATCCGCACCGCCTCCCCCGTGTAGGCGTTGCGCTGGCCATGCAGTGGCCCCCCCTCCCCCAACACATGGCTGAGGCATGCACCCCAGGTGGCCCCACTGCGCGCTGCGCAGGCCACGTGAGGGTAGGCCTCAGTGCCCCGCACGGCGGCTTGTTCGGCCAACCACTCCATCAGGGTCTCGCCGGTGCGCTTGGTGGTTTCGGTCTTGACGCCCTCTCGGTAGGCGAGCACCCCGACGTAGGCGGCCCCCAGGAGGCTGGCGGTCAAGAGGATCAGGAACAGCACATCCCAGCGCTGTGGTTTGCCGTCGCTCGGGACCGGCAAGGTGGGTGCGGGCTCCATGGCATCCTTTCGGGGGTCGGCACAACGCCGAAGGTCCAATAAACCCACATTTTTGTCAACTATTGGATGCGCGGGTTTACCCGCGGGTGCATCGGCGCTTCCGCTGCACGATGACACCGTGTGCTCTTTGCACACACCAAGCAAAACGCCCGCGGGAGCGGGCGTTGCTGTCTTGGCGGGGCCGGAGGGATTCGAACCCTCGATGCAGGTTTTGCCCGCATACTCCCTTAGCAGGGGAGCACCTTCGGCCTCTCGGTCACAGCCCCAAAACGAGCGCGATTCTAGCGCCTATTGCCGCTCTGCCGTCAGGCCGCTTGCGATTCCTGGTCGAGTTCAAAGGCGCGGTGCAGGGCGCGAACGGCCAACTCCATGTACTTCTCGTCAATCACCACCGAGGTCTTGATCTCGCTGGTGCTGATCATCTGGATGTTGATGCCCTCGGCACTGAGCGTGCTGAACATCTTGGCGGCCACGCCCACGTGGCTCTTCATGCCGATGCCCACGATGGACACCTTGCAGATGCGGGCGTCTCCATCCACCACGGCCGCACCGACGGAGGGAGCCACGGTGGTGCGCAGCAGGTCGAGCACCCGTGAATGGTCGTTGCGGGGCACCGTGAAAGAGAAGTCGGTCTTACCCTCGCGCGAGACGTTCTGGATGATCATGTCCACATCGATGTTGGCTTGCGCCACCGGGCCCAGGATTTGATAGGCAATGCCAGGCTTATCCGGCACGCCCTGCACGGTCACCTTGGCTTCATCACGGTTGAAGGCGATGCCTGACACGACAGCTTTTTCCATCTTCTCGTCTTCCTCGAAAGTGATCAGCGTGCCCGATCGGGCCTCTTCCTCAATGTTGATGTCCCAGGGCGTGAAGCTCGACAGCACCCGCAGCGGCACCCGGTACTTCCCAGCGAACTCCACCGAGCGGATTTGCAGCACCTTGGATCCCAGGCTGGCCATTTCCAGCATTTCCTCAAAGCACACGGTGTGCAAACGCCGCGCCTCAGGCACCACCCGTGGGTCGGTGGTGTAGACGCCGTCGACATCGGTATAGATCAGGCACTCGTCTGCCTTGAGCGCAGCGGCCACGGCCACCGCCGAGGTGTCCGATCCCCCACGGCCCAGGGTCGTCACATGCCCCAAGCCGTCGATGCCTTGGAAGCCGGTGATGATCACCACCTTGCCGGCGTCGAGGTCGGCGCACACGCGGGCATCGTCGATGCTCTCGATGCGGGCCTTGGTATAGGCGCTGTCGGTTCGGATGGGCACTTGCCATCCCGTGTAGCTCACGGCCGGCATGCCTTCGGCCTGCAGGGCCAAGGCCAGCAGGCCCACCGACACCTGCTCACCCGTGCAGGCGATCATGTCCAGTTCACGCAGCGACTCGGGCGTCACCTGGGCAGGCTGCAACTCCTTGGCCAGCCCCAACAGGCGGTTGGTTTCGCCGCTCATGGCCGAGGGCACCACCACCATGCGGTGGCCGGCACGGGCCCACTTGGCCACACGCTTGGCCACGTTTCGAATGCGCTCGGTCGACCCCATGGAGGTGCCGCCGTACTTGTGAACTATCAAGGCCATGGTGCAGAAGCCAGGTCGAATCAGGTAAAACCCTGCATTCTAAGCGCCCAACGGTGCCTCGTCGGGTGCCCAATGCAGCTGCCAGCCTCCCAGGGTCTGGGGCACGCGGGCGTCCCAGCCCAAGCCATGCACCCACATCAGGGATCCCGCTTCATCGGTCACCACCGGGGCGTCGCGCTCCCAAGCGGGACGTGCACGCGACTGGAACTGCTTTTTCAAGGACCGCACGGTGCCACCCGGTTTCAGCAGGAACTGGTCGTCGCCACGACGGCTGCGCAACAGCAGGGTGCACGGCAGGCGCAAGGCCGCACCGAGCTCGTCTGGAGCTGTGCGGCGCAAGATCAGCCGCCCACCCCAGCCCGGCAGCGGCTTGCCACCGGCCCGCGTCCAACGCAGGGCCATGTCCTCGGGCGCGCCTGCCACGGCGGGGATACGGGCGATCTGCAGCTCACCCCGGTACCAGCGAAGCTCATGCGATCCATCCAACGGCCAACGCTTGGCGCGGCCAGGGCCCCAGGATTCGGCGCACAGGCGGTCCACCAGGCTTGACGGAGCGGACACGCCACATTCGGTGAACCATGCCCGCAGAAGCTGCGACTTTCGAGCCCTGCTCAAGGCCTGCCATGCGCCTTCATCCAGCCTCCAGCACCGGCCTGCCTCGCGCTCTTCAACCACACACAAAGCCCGATCGGCCTGAACCCCCTGCTCTACGGTTTCCAGGGCCTGCGCGCAGCGCTGCGCGGCACGGGCCAGTGCCACCTCAGCGGCCGGAAAGGCCTCCACCAGCGCGGGCCACACCGCCAACCTCAAGCCGTTGCGCGCCCACTGGCGGTCTTGGTTGCTGGGGTCGTCCACCCACTTCAGTTGGGCCTGCGACAGCACCTGCTCAAGGCTGCTGCGGCTGTGGTTCAGCAGCGGCCGAGCCCAACAAATCCCCTGACGCCAGCTCAAGGCGGGCATGCCCGCCAAGCCCTGGGGGCCTGCCCCGCGCAGTGCCTGCAACAAAAAGGTTTCTGCTTGGTCCTGCCGGTGGTGTGCCAACAGGATCAGATCGACGCCGGCCTGTGTGGCCATGTCCTGCAGCGCTTGGTACCGGCCCTCGCGCGCCCAGGCTTCCACGCTCTGCCCACGGCCCGGTCGACCGGTCAGGCGGCGAACAGCCAAGTGAACGCCCGGCCGATCCGGGTGCAGGGCTGACCAACGCGCCAGTTCGGTGGCCAAAAAGGTGGGCCATGCATCGGCAGCAGGCTGCAAGCCATGGTGCACGTGAAAGGCCCAGGTTTTGATCCCCAGGGCCGATGCACAACGCCACGCCACCCACAACAGCGCCATCGAGTCGGGCCCGCCGCTGCAGGCCACGGCCAGGGCAGGCGGCGCGGCGGGCTCAGCGTTCGCGTGTGTCGACGAACCGGCCGTAGGATTTGAGCCGCTCATGGCGTCGCTGCAGCAGTTCCTTGGGCTTGAGGTCGGCCACCTGTCTCAAGGCATCGGAAAGGGCCCGCTTGACGGACACCGCCATGGCCTTGGGGTCACGGTGCGCACCGCCCACGGGCTCGCTGACGATCTTGTCGACCAAGCCCAGTGCCTTGAGTCGATGGGCCGTGATGCCCAGGGCCTCGGCGGCATCAGGAGCACGCTCGGCGGTCTTCCACAAGATGGACGCGCAGCCCTCCGGCGAAATCACCGAATACACGGAAAACTGCAGCATCAGCACCTGATCGGCCACGCTGATGGCCAACGCACCGCCCGAACCACCTTCGCCAATGATCGTGGTGATGATGGGCACTTCAAGCTGGGCCATCTCAAAGATGTTGCGGCCGATGGCCTCGGACTGCCCGCGCTCCTCCGCATCGATGCCGGGGTAGGCGCCCGGCGTGTCCACAAATGTGAAGACCGGCAGCTTGAACTTTTCGGCCAGCTTCATGAGGCGCAAGGCCTTGCGATAGCCCTCAGGCCGGCTCATGCCGAAGTTGCGTGCGGCGCGCTCCTTGGTGTCTCGCCCCTTCTGGTGGCCGACCACGATGCACGGTTGGCCATTGAACCGCGCCATCCCGCCCACCATGGACAGGTCATCTGCAAAGGCGCGGTCGCCATGCAACTCTTCGAAATCGGTGAAGATCTCGCTGACATAGTCCAGCGTGTAGGGGCGCTGGGGATGCCGAGCGATCTGCGTAACCTGCCAGGGCGACAGGTTCGAATAGATGTCCTTTGTGAGCTGCTGGCTCTTCTTGTCCAGGCGCTCAATCTCCTCGGAGATGTCGACGGCCGACTCGGTCTGCACGTACCGCAGCTCTTCGATCTTGCCTTCGAGCTCGGCAATCGGTTGCTCGAACTCGAGAAAATGCTTCTTGCTCATGGCGGCAACTCCTTGCGAAGGATGCGGCTCGGGCGCACAGGGTGCCCGGCAGCGCTCCTTAGTATTCCACGGGGACCGGGTCCAGGCTGCGCCACAGGTACCAGGTGGCCACCGACCGGTAAGGGGCCCAAGCCTCACCCACTTCACGCGCTTCTGACCGCGTCACCGGCTCGCCACTGAAGTAGTTGAGGCTGATGCCACGCAGCAGGCCCAAATCATCAAGGGGCAGGACATCGGGGCGCATCAGGCCGAACATCAGAAACATCTCAGCGGTCCAGCGCCCGATGCCCCGCACCGAGACCAGCTCGGCAATCACGGCCTCGTCCTCCATCTCGCTCCACAGCGGGGAGCGGCTGCCGCGCTCTTTGAAGTGCCGCGCCAGGTCCTGCAGATACTCCACCTTGCGCAGCGACAAGCCTGCCGCGCGCAGGTCGCTGCTCTGCGCCTTGAGCACCTGCGCAGGCTTGAGCACCGCTTGCGCGCCACCCCACGGCATGCTCAGCCGCTCCCATACCGACTGGGCCGCTTTGACCGAGATCTGCTGGCCCACGATGGAGCGGGCCAAGGTGGTGAAGGCATCACCCCGGCATTGCAGCCGCGCCTGACCGAACTGAGGGATCAAGCGCTTCATCACCCGGTCCCGCCGGCTGAGGTGCCGACAGGCCTCATCCCAGTACTCAGGTGTCATCAGCGCGGTGCTGCCGGGGATCATTTAGACACGGCTCCAGGTGGTGCCCTGTGGGCTGTCCTTGAGCAACACGCCTTGCGCCATGAGCGCATCACGAATGTGGTCTGCCCTCGCAAAGTCACGCTCGCGCTTGGCTTGGCTGCGTGCCTCGATCATGCTTTGGATCTCCGCCTCGGCGATGCCCGCGCCCGCCTGCAAAAAGGCCTGTGGCGGGTCCTGCAACAAGCCCAAGGTGCCGCCCAAGGCCCGCAGCAGCCGGGCCTGGTCTTCCCGCCGGCTGCGGTTGACCTCACTGGCCAACTCAAACAGCACCGCAATCGCCGCCGGGGCGTTGAAATCTTCATCCATGGCGGCCTTGAAGGCCGCTGCATGGGGCTCGGCCCAGTCGATGTAGCGGACATCCTGCTCCGAAGCTGGCTCCAAGGGCACGCTGTCCAAGGCGGTGTACAGGCGCTTGAGGGACGCCCTTGCATCCTCCAGATGGGCATCGCTGAAGTTCAAGGGGCTGCGGTAGTGGGTGCGGATGAACAGGAAACGCAGGGTTTGCCCGTCGACCTGTTTGAGCACATCACGGATCGTGAAGAAGTTGTCCAGGCTCTTGGACATCTTCTCGTTGTCGACATTCAGGAATCCGTTGTGCATCCACACATTCACAAAGGGCCGATCGGTGGCCCCCACGCTCTGGGCGATCTCGTTCTCATGGTGCGGAAACTGCAAGTCCATGCCCCCGCCGTGAATGTCGAAATGCTCGCCCAGCAATTCGCAACTCATGGCCGAGCACTCGATGTGCCAGCCCGGGCGTCCGGGACCGTAGGGACTGTCGTACTTGGCGTCGGCAGGCTCCGTGGGTTTGGCGGCCTTCCACAGCACGAAGTCCAGGGGGTCGTGCTTGCCCTCCTCCACGGCCACCCGTTCGCCGGCCCGAAGGTCGTTGAGCGACTTGCCCGACAGGCGTCCGTAGCCTTCAAAGCGGCGCACGGCAAAGTTCACATCCCCGCCCGGTGTTTGATAGGCCAGCCCTTTGGCCTGCAGGCGGCCGATCATGCTCAGCATCTGCGGCACGTAGTCTGTGGCACGGGGTTCATGCGTGGGAGGCAGCACCCCGATGGCGCCGATGTCTTGGTGCATGGCCGCGGTCATCTCATCGGTGAGTTGCCGCAGCGTGATGCCCCGCTCCACCGCACGCCGGATGATCTTGTCGTCGATGTCGGTGATGTTGCGCACGTAAGTGACCCGGTACCCACTGGCCCTCAACCAACGGACCACCAAGTCGAATGCGGTCATCATCCGGGCATGCCCGATGTGACACAGGTCGTAGATGGTCATGCCGCACACGTACAGACGCACGTGGCCCGGTTCCAGGGGCTCGAAGGCTTGGGCCTGCCGGGTCAGGGTGTTGTAGATCTTCAGGGTCACAAGCTGGCCAGCCGCCCCCGCACGACACCGGACAAGAAGCCGGCCAACGTCGAGGCAGGCGGCCTCTCCTTACAATGCCGCGCAGTATAAAACTGGAAGCTGTTTCGCGGATGAATGCATGCAAGCTGTTGCGCGCCTTGGGCCGCACCCTGGCAGCCCTCACCTTCGGTCTAACCCTTGCTGCCAGTGGCACGGTGGGGGCACAAACCGTGCGGCTGAGCACCACGCTGGGCGACATTGAACTGGAACTGCACCCCGACAAGGCCCCCGCCACCGTGGCCAATTTCCTCGCCTACGTCAAAGCACGGCACTTCGATGGCCTGATCTTTCATCGCGTCATCGCCAACTTCATGGTGCAGACCGGCGGCTACACCGCCGACCTCAAACAAAGGCCCACGCGCCCACCGATCCCTTTGGAGAGTGACAATGGCCTGACCAATACACGCGGCAGTGTGGCCATGGCCCGCACCGCCGACCCCCGTTCGGCCACCTCACAGTTCTACATCAACGTGGTGGACAACCCCTTCCTGGACAAACCCAACGCCCGTGACGGACAGGGCTATGCCGTGTTTGCCACGGTGACGGCCGGCATGGACGTCGTGGACCAGATCCGCGCCGTTCCCACCACGGCACAAGGCGTGTTTACCAACCTTCCCAATCCCACCATCACCATTCTCAGGGCCAGCGTCGTCAAGCCCTGAACAGTCCATCACCACACCGGAGCCCACCCATGAGCACACTCGTCGACATGACCACCAACAAAGGCGTGGTGCGCCTTGAACTCGACTCAGCCAAAGCGCCGGACTCCGTGGCCAACTTTTTGGCGTATGCACAGCGCGGCCACTACGACGGCACCGTCTTTCACCGCGTGATCAAGGGGTTCATGATCCAGGGCGGTGGCTTTGAGCCGGGCATGCAGCAAAAGCCCACCGATGCCCCCATCCAGAACGAGGCCAACAACGGCCTGACCAACGACCGCTACACCATCGCCATGGCACGGACCTCCGCGCCCCATTCGGCAACGGCTCAGTTCTTCATCAACACCACCGACAACGACTTTCTGAATTTCCGGTCTGAAAGCCCGCAGGGCTGGGGATATGCCGTGTTCGGGCGCGTCGTTTCGGGCCAAGACGTGGTGGACGCCATTGAAGGCGTCAAGACCGGCCGCTCCGGTATGCACGCCGACGTTCCGGTGGAAGACGTGGTCATCCAGAAGGTTTCCGTCGTCGAGGCCTGAACGAAGCTCCATGAGTGCCGAACTCGCCCTGCCCGCGTTCTATGAGATTCAAGCCGATGAAGCTTGGACGGCCATTGACTTCGTCTCGGACCTCCACCTCCAAGCCGGTGAACCCGAGACCCTGACGGCTTGGCGCGACTACCTGCTGCGCACGCGGGCGCAGGCGGTGTTCATTTTGGGCGACTTGTTCGAGGCTTGGCCAGGCGACGACGCTGCCGATCAGGGCTTTGAGGCCGAATGCGTGGAAGCATTGGAGGAAGGCGCTGCCCGGGTGCAGTTGGCCTTCATGCTGGGCAACCGTGACTTCCTGGTGGGTGCGCGTCTGCGCCAGCGTGCCGCCATGACGGCCTTGGCCGACCCCACACGCCTGGTGGCGTGGAACCATCCGGTGCTGCTCACACACGGTGATCTGCTGTGCTCGGGCGATACCGAATACCAAGCCTTTCGGCGGCTGGTGCGCAGCGACGCCTGGCAGCGCAGCTTTCTGGCCCTGCCCCTGCAGGAGCGGCGCGCCCAGGCCCAGCGAATGCGCGAAGGCAGCAAGGCCAAGGCTCAGGAGCGCATGGCCCAAACCGGATCGGCCTACACCGATATCGACACCGCAATGGCCGTGGCCTGGATGCACCAGGCGGGCTGCCGCAGCTTGGTTCACGGCCATACCCATCGCCCGGGAACCGAGGTGCTGGCGCCGGGCTACACGCGCTATGTGCTGACCGACTGGGACCTGCGCTCCACACGTCCGCGCGCCGAGGTGCTGCGCCTGACGCGCGATGGCTTCACCCGCCTTCCCCTGAGCCGGGCCTGAGCCCATGGGCTGGCTGGCCCGCCTCCTGCACGGCCTTGGCCGTGGATTGCGCCTGCCCCTGGGCCGACACACGGAGGCTGTAGGGCCCCATATCCCCGACGCGCTATGGAATTCGCTGCTCCTGCAGTACCCGTTCCTGAGCTGGCGCAGCGCGCCCGAACTGCAGCAGCTGCGTGCGCTGTGTCAACGGTTCCTGGCTGAGAAGGAGTTTCATGGCACGCGTGGCTTCGTGGTGAGCGACCCCATCGCCCTGGCGGTGGCAGCCCAGGCCTGCCTGCCTGTTTTGAACATAGGGCTCAAGGCCTACAGCGGCTTCGTGGGCATCGTCATGCACGAGGGGCCCGTGCAGGCGCAGCGCGAGTGGGTAGACGAAACGGGTCTTGTGCACAGCTGGCAGGAGACCTTGGTGGGTGAGGCCATGGGCGACGGCCCCATCATGCTCAGCTGGCACGAGGGCGCTGAGCCCCTTTCAGCTTCGTCAGAAGGCGCGGCCTTCAACGTGGTGATCCACGAGTTCGTGCACGTCCTGGATGGTCTGGATGGCGAGTTTGATGGCACACCGCCCATGCCGCGGTCGCAGCGCGCGGCATGGCGAGCATGCATTCAGGTCGCCTTCGACCGCTTTGACGAGCGCAGCGCCTGCGGCTACCCGAGCGTCTTGGACCACTACGGCGCACAAGACCTGGTCGAGTTTTTCGCGGTGTCCAGCGAAGCCTTCTTCACCAAGCCATGGGCCTTTCGTGAAGAGCAGCCTGACTTGTACCGCCTCTATGTCCAGTTCTACCGGCAAGAGCCAGCCGCCCACCCCGCGCCGGAGCCCCATCGCCCCTGACGGGCAGCCCAGGCCGCCCGGTTGTGCCGCCCGGCTGTCGCGCTGGCCTCAGGCCGTGGCGGGCTCCGCTTTGGAGCGATCGCTCTTCTTCGGGGGCTGAATGTCCAGCACAGGCTGACCCTGACCGTCCACGTCCACCGTCAGGCGGCCTCCGTCAACCAGGCGACCGAACAACAGCTCATCGGCCAGGGCGCGGCGTATGGTGTCCTGGATCAGCCGCTGCATCGGGCGTGCCCCCATGAGCGGATCAAAACCCTTTTGCGCCAGGTGCTTGCGCAAGCCGTCGGTGAAGGTCACTTCCACCTTCTTCTCCTGCAACTGGCTCTCCAGTTCCAAAAGGAACTTGTCCACCACGCGCAGGATGATTTCCTCGTTGAGCGGACGGAAGCTGACCTGGGCGTCCAGGCGGTTGCGGAACTCGGGCGTGAACATGCGCTTGATGTCGGCCAACTCGTCTCCGGCCTCGCGGGCGGTGGTAAAGCCGATGGTGCTCTTGTTCATGGTTTCCGCACCCGCATTGGTCGTCATGATCAGGATGACGTTGCGGAAGTCGGCCTTGCGCCCGTTGTTGTCGGTGAGCGTGCCATGGTCCATCACCTGCAGCAGCACGTTGAAGACCTCGGGGTGCGCCTTTTCAATCTCGTCCAGGAGCAAGACCGAGTGGGGCTTCTTCGTGACGGCTTCGGTCAGCAGGCCACCTTGGTCAAAGCCGACATAGCCCGGGGGCGCACCGATCAGGCGGCTCACCGCATGCTTTTCCATGTACTCGGACATGTCGAAGCGGATGAGGTCGACGCCCAGGATGTAGGCCAGTTGCTTGGCCACCTCGGTCTTGCCCACGCCCGTGGGACCGGAGAACAGGAAACAGCCAATGGGCTTTTCCGGCTTGCCCAGACCGCTGCGGGCCATCTTGATGGCCGCGGCCAGGGCGTCAATGGCCGGGTCCTGTCCAAACACCACGCTCTTGAGGTCGCGGTCCAGGGTCTTGAGCTTGCTGCGGTCGTCGCTGCTGACGGAGGCCGGCGGGATGCGCGCAATCTTGGAGACGATGTCCTCGACCTCGGCGCGGGTGATCGTCTTCTTTTGCTTGCTCTTGGGCAGGATGCGCTGCGCGGCACCGGCCTCATCGATCACGTCGATGGCCTTGTCGGGCAGGTGGCGGTCGTTGATGTACTTGGCGGAGAGCTCGGCGGCCGCTTGCAGCGCACCCACGGCGTACTTCACCCCGTGGTGCTCTTCGAAGCGGCTCTTGAGGCCCTTGAGGATCTCCACCGTCTGCTCCACCGTGGGCTCCACCACGTCGACCTTTTGGAACCGCCGTGACAAGGCCGCGTCTTTTTCAAAGATCCCGCGGTACTCGGTGAAGGTGGTGGCCCCGATGCACTTCATTTGTCCCGATGACAGCGCGGGCTTGAGGAGGTTGGAGGCGTCCAAGGTGCCGCCGGAGGCAGCACCTGCGCCGATCAGGGTGTGGATCTCGTCGATGAAGAGAATGGCGTTGGGCTGGTCTTTGAGCTGCTTGAGCACCCCCTTGAGGCGCTGCTCAAAGTCGCCGCGGTACTTGGTGCCGGCCAGCAATGCACCCATATCCAGGGCATACACCGTCGACTGGGCCAATACCTCGGGAACGCTGCTCTCGGTGATGCGCCACGCCAAGCCCTCAGCGATGGCGGTCTTGCCAACACCGGCCTCGCCCACCAGCAGCGGGTTGTTCTTGCGGCGGCGGCACAGCACCTGAATCACCCGCTCCACTTCAAGCTCGCGCCCAATGAGCGGGTCGATCTTGCCGTCGCGGGCCAGTTGGTTGAGGTTCTGCGTGAACTGCTCCAGCGGGGAAGCCTTGCCTTCGGCGGGAGACTCCTCCTTCTCAGAGCCCTCGGATGAGGACCCTTCCGCTGGCTTGGACGGCTCGGGCGGGTCGCTCTTCTTGATGCCGTGGGCGATGTAGTTCACGACGTCCAATCGGGTGACGCCTTGCTGGTGCAGGTAGTACACCGCATGCGAGTCCTTCTCGCCGAAGATGGCCACGAGCACGTTGGCACCGGTCACTTCCTTCTTGCCACTGCCGGTGGATTGCACGTGCATGATGGCGCGCTGGATCACCCGCTGAAAACCCAGCGTGGGCTGGGTGTCCACCTCTTCCGTGCCGCCCACCGTGGGCGTGTTTTCCTTGATGAAGCCGGTCAGGCTCTTGCGCAGGTCGTCGATGTTGGCCGCACAGGCCCGCAGCACTTCAGCGGCCGAGGGGTTGTCCAACAATGCCAGGAGCAGGTGCTCGACCGTGATGAATTCATGGCGCTGCTGGCGCGCTTCCACGAACGCCATGTGCAGGCTGACTTCCAGTTCTTGCGCAATCATGCGGCCTCCATAATGCATTGCAGCGGATGCCCCGCCCGGCGGGCAGCGGCGAGGACCAATTCGACCTTGGTGGCCGCGACATCCTTGGTGTAGACACCGCACACGCCCCGACCCTCGTGGTGGATCTTGAGCATGATGTGCGTGGCGGTCTCCAGGTCCCGCTGGAAGAACTCCTGCAGCACCATCACCACGAACTCCATCGGCGTGAAATCGTCGTTGAGCAGCACCACCTGGTACAGGCTGGGAGGCTTGGTGCGTTGAGCTTTGCGCTCGGCCACCACCGCGCCTTGGCCATCCTCCGGCGGGGTGACGCCGGTGGGGGGTTCGGGCGCTTTGCTGGGCTCTTGGGACATGGGATTCATTCTAGCGACCTGCCCCCTTTGAAGACGGCATGGGGTCGCCGGCTCCCGGCGGCCACAAGGCTTTTTCGGTCTGCGGATGGTGGGCCCGGCAACTGTTACATTTTGCTGACAAATTAATTTGTCATGTTGTATTGACACTCATACGGGCACAGCTCACAATCGTTTCACGGTTGAAAGCGTGAAGGAGGAAAGCGCCATGCCTATGGGAATCGTGAAATGGTTCAATGATGCCAAGGGATTTGGCTTCATCGAGCCCGAAGGCGGCGGCGAGGACGTGTTCGCGCACTTTTCAGCCATCCAGATGGACGGATTTCGCACGCTCAAGCAAGGTGGGCGCGTGAGCTACGAACTGGTCAAGGGCCCCAAGGGTGACATGGCCCAGAACATCCGCGAAGGCGGCGCTGGCGGCCTCAGCAACGGCGTGCCGGAAGGCGCCGAGGCCGACTCCCAAGCCCAACGCTGAACCCACCGGGTAGCTGGGAAGGCCTGGGCCCACGCCCTGCCGACCCGCACCGCACAAAAAAACCCTCGATCCGGGGCTACCGGTCGAGGGTTTTGTTCTGTGGGGACGCCGATCACATGTTGTCGATCATCACCTGACCGAACCCCGAGCAGGAGACCTGGGTGGCCCCCTCCATCAAGCGTGCGAAGTCGTAGGTGACTTTCTTGCTCTGGATGGACTTTTCCATGGAGCGGATGATCAGGTCGGCTGCTTCGGTCCAACCCATGTGGCGCAGCATCATCTCGGCCGACAGGATCTCGGAGCCCGGGTTCACGTAGTCCTTGCCCGCGTACTTGGGTGCGGTGCCGTGTGTGGCCTCGAACATGGCCACCGAGTCGGACAGGTTCGCGCCGGGGGCAATGCCGATACCGCCCACTTGCGCAGCCAGCGCATCGGAGATGTAGTCGCCATTGAGGTTGAGCGTGGCGATGACGCTGTACTCGGCCGGGCGCAGGAGGATCTGCTGCAGGAAGGCATCGGCGATGCTGTCCTTGACCACGATGTCCTTGCCCGTCTTCGGGTTCTTGAACTTGCACCAGGGGCCGCCGTCCACGAGTTCAGCGCCGAACTCCCGCTGGGCCAGCGCATAACCCCAGTCACGGAAGCCGCCTTCGGTGAACTTCATGATGTTGCCCTTGTGCACCAAGGTCACACTGGGCTTGTCGTTGTCGATGGCGTACTGAATGGCCTTGCGGACCAAGCGCTCGGTGCCCTCGCGCGAAACCGGCTTGATGCCGATGCCGGAGGTCTCGGGGAAGCGGATCTTCTTGACGCCCATCTCCTTGACCAGGAAGTCGATCACCTTCTTGGCCTTGTCGGTTTGGGCTTCGTACTCGATGCCGGCGTAGATGTCTTCCGAGTTCTCACGGAAGATCACCATATTGGTCTTGTGTGGTTCCTTGACGGGGCTGGGAACGCCCGCGAAGTACTGGACAGGACGCAGGCACACGTACAGGTCCAACTCCTGGCGCAAGGCCACGTTGAGGGAGCGGATGCCACCGCCCACAGGGGTGGTCAGCGGCCCCTTGATGGACACCACATAGTCACGCACGGCGTGCAGGGTCTCCTCGGGCAGCCACACATCGGGGCCATACACCTTGGTGGACTTCTCACCGGCGTACACCTCCATCCAGTGGATCTTCTTCTTGCCCGCGTAGGCCTTGGCCACGGCGGCATCCACCACCTTGATCATCACCGGGGTGATGTCCATGCCCGTGCCATCGCCCTCGATGTAGGGAATGATGGGCTGGTCGGGCACATTCAGTGAGAAGTCGGCGTTGACAGAGATCTTGGCGCCTCCGGTGGGCACCTTGATGTGCTGATACATGTTGGTCCTGCTCCAGTTGTGTTGTAACGGCGCGCACATTCTATGCAAGGGACCTGCACAAAACTGACGCTTCAGCACACATTGAAAACCTGTGTCCAAAGCCCATGCCCCAGGGCCCAGGCCGAAGCCAAAGCCAGCAGCAGGCCCGACAGACGGGTCATGATGACCAAGCGGGACCGCCAGGACGGGTCATCACGGCGGCGGTGCCAGGCGGCGCCCAGCAAGGGTGCGGCGAGCACCCCGGGTGCTGAGCACAGGGAAAACACAAGCATCACCGCTGCCCCACCGGCGGCATGCGACGACAAGGCCGCCACCACCCAGGCCGACTGCAACAGCCCGCAGGGCAGCAGCGCCCAGGCCAGCCCCAGCAGCAGGGGTGCCGGCCGCGTGACAGACGTGGCTGCCGATGCGGCCTGTGGGGCGGCCGCGGATGCAGCCGGGGAAGCAAGGGGCACCCAGCGCACCACGGCCGCGGGCGCCCGATCGGCCATGGCCCACCGCGCCAGCCAGGCGGGCTGCCGCCCCCGCCACAACAGAAACAGCCCCAGGGACAGCGCTGCCGCATGGGCCAGTGCCCATAGCGTGAGCCAGGGGGACCAGGCACCCGCCGCTCCGCGCAAGACGAACCCAGAACCCCAAGACGAGGCGCCTGCGAGGGCCGCGCCCACCGCGGCGTAGCCCACGGTGCGCCCCACCATCCAGGCGGTCCCCGCGTGTGCAGCGCACAGCGGGCCACACATCAGTGCGCAGTGCCACGCGCCACCCAAGCCCATGAGCGCAGCGGTGGCCAAGAGGGCCAGGTCGATCATCGCCGCGTCCCCTTCACCAAGGCCACACGGAAGCGCTCAGGCCACACGCGAGTAGCGACCGGTTGCCGTGCGTCGAAGGTGCCGATCGAAGACCATGGCCATGGCACGAACCCCAAACCATCCCAAATCGGTGAGTGCCAGCGCACGGGCTTCGATTCGCAACATGCCCTGCTCGGCAAAGGCACGCAGGGCGTTTAACTCCGGCTCAAAGTAGCTTCGAAAGTCAATCAGGTGGGCCAGTTCAACGGACTCGAACTCCACACGGCCTTGGCACATGAGCGCCATGATCACCGAGCGGCGCAACAGGTCATCCCGTGACAGGGCCAAGCCACGCTCAATGGGAAAACGACCTTGGGCCAAGGCGTCCTGGTACGCCCCCACCTCTTTGACGTTCTGCACGTACTGCGGCCCCACCCGCCCAATGGCCGACACCCCCAAGCCAATCAGGTCCAGGTCGGGCATGGCGGTGTAGCCCTGGAAGTTTCGCTGCAGACGGCCCTGGTGCTTCGCGATGGCCAGTTCGTCTTCCGGGAGGGCAAAGTGGTCCATGCCGATGTACACATAGCCGTCTGCCAGCAGGTGCTTGATGGCCTGCCCCAACATGGCCAAGCGCGCACTGGGACTGGGCAGCTCGGATTCGTCGATGCGCCGCTGGGGCTTGAACCGTTGAGGCAGATGGGCGTAGGCGTAGAGGGCCAGCCGGTCGGGCCGGATGGCGCTCAGCTGATCCAGGGTGGTTGCAAACGAGGCTTGCGACTGGCGCGGCAGGCCGTAGATCAGGTCCAGATTGATGCTGTCAAAGCCCATGCGTCGCGCGTCGTCGACGAGCCCCTGCACTTGCTCGCGCGCCTGAACGCGGTGCACGGCCTGCTGAACCTCTGGATCAAAGTCCTGCACCCCCATGCTCAGCCGGTTGAAGCCCAAAGCGTGCACATGAGACAGCCTCGCGGTGGTCACCGTGCGGGGATCGATTTCAATGGCCAACTCGGCGCTGGCCGTGAAGGTGAAATGCCCCCGAATGGCACGCATCAACCGCGTCAGTTCTTCGTCGGACAGAAAGGTAGGGGTCCCCCCGCCGAGGTGCAGGGCGGCGATGGGCGTGCGGTAGCCCAAGACCTGGGCATGCAGTTGCATCTCCCGCTCCAGGGCCACCAGGTAGGCCTCAGCCCTTCCATGTTGGCGTGTCACGACCTTGTTGCAAGCGCAGTAGTAGCAGACACTCTCACAAAATGGGATGTGCACATACAGGCCCACCGGACGGGCTTTCGAACTGGATTGCGCACGGCGGCTCAGCGCCAGTTCGTAATCGGTTTCTCCCACCTGTGGGCTGAAGCGGTCTGCCGTGGGGTAGGACGTGTACCGAGGGCCCGGGACATCGATCATGCGCAGCACATCATCACCGAGCCCGGCGGGCAAGGCACAGGCCATGGAAGGTGTCTTGATCGACATGGTCGTGTAAGGTTGGTGAGGTCGACTCGCACTGTGCGAGAGCCGTGAGATTTCGCCCTTGACCGGCGTCAAACAAGCAGTCTTTCGTGTCGGAGAACCGCATGACCACTTCCACCGCAACCCATCTGCCTGACCTGCGCACGGCCTGTTCAGCCTGCAACCTGCGCGAACTGTGCTTGCCGGTGGGCCTCAGCAGTCCCGACCTGGAGCGTTTGGACAGCCTGGTGGCGCAGCGCCGACAACTGGGCCGCGGTGAAGACCTCTTTCGGGCGGGGGACCGGTTCACCAGTGTGTATGCCGTCAGAACCGGCTTCTTCAAGACAGGCTTGACCCTGGAAGACGGGCGCGAACAGGTCACGGGCTTTCAGATGACGGGTGAGTTGCTGGGCCTGGACGGAATCAGCACCGACGCACACACGGTGACGGCGACCGCGCTCGAAGATTCGCAGGTGTGCATCATCCCCTTCGATCAGCTCGAAGAGCTCTCCCGTGATTTCACCGAGCTTCAACGGCAATTCCACAAGATCATGAGCCGCGAGATCGTGCGCGACCACGGTGTCATGCTGCTGCTGGGCAGCATGAAGGCCGAGGAGCGTCTGGCGGCCTTCATGGTCAACCTGACCCAGCGGCTGCACAGCCGCGGCTACTCGTCTTCAGAAGTGGTCTTGCGCATGACGCGCGAGGAAATCGGCAGCTACCTGGGCCTCAAGCTTGAAACCGTCAGCCGCACCTTTTCCCGCTTCCAGGACGAGGGTCTGCTGGACGTGAAACAGCGCCAGATCCGCATCCTCGACCAAGCACGCTTGAAGGACCTGGTGGGCGCAGCCACACCGTGCTGACACGAAGGGTGCGTCTGCGCACCAAGAAAGGGCACAGACGGCCTCAGGGGCCGACCCTCACATCGTGGGTGAAGGTTTGCAGGGCGCGGCTGATACCGCAGGCCAAGGCGATGACCAACCAGAACAAGAAGAAGCTGACGGTGTAGACCGCCTGCACAGGCCAGTCGATGGCCTGCTGTCCGAACCAATGGAGCGCTGATGGGTCGACCACCGAAAACACCAAGCCCTCCATAACACCGGCCATCAGAAAGGATGGCCAGGCGATCTGCATGGCCATCAGCTGAACCGGCCCGACGGGCGGTGTGGCGGGTGGATCCTCCTGGGGATCGGAGTCGCTGGAGGCCTGCATCACGGGCGCGCCCGGCTGGTGGCTGCATGGTTGCGCGCCACTTGGGCGGGGGCGTGCGCGTCGTCGGCCCTGACACCCTGTGCACGGTGGTCCGTCACGATCGGGTCTGGATGCTGGATGGCCAGCCACAGGGTCCAAAAGCCCGCCACCACCACCAACAGCGGGCCCGAAATCACCAGCCAAACCATGGGGTGGCGCCACCAGGGCGCCTCCTTGGCCGCGACCGTTGAGGCCTCGCGCCGCTCGCTTTGGCTTTGGCGCTCATTGAGCTTGGGTGTTTCAGCCATCGTCATGGGCTCCTCGTGCCGCATCATCTGAGCAACGCCCCTCATCGCGGCACGATGAAGGTGCTCCGTTCCTTGATCGAGCCCAGGCTCGGCCCGCCCGTGTCATCAAACACCTGCACCACCATGGAAACCGGGTGGCTGCCGGGCTTGAGTTGCTGATGGGCTTCGGGTGGCAGCTCCAAAGTCACGGCCACCCAGCGCGCCTGCGAGCCCTCCACCCGTGCCGAGGCCGACACACCGTCACCGTCCACCGCCTGACTCACCAGCCTGAGCCCGTCCAGTCCTTCCGCACTGAAGCGAAACAGCTGCGGCTGCTCCGACGCGTTCATCAACTGGAGTCGGTAGACGTTTTGCACCTGCCCATCGGGTCCGAGCCTGGCCAGGGAAGCACGGTCGCGAATCACATCCACCCGGAAGGGATGACGCAAGGCCAAGCTGGCGACCATCCCGGCCACGATCAAGGCCAGGATCGACCCGTAGACGAGCACACGGGGCCGCAACACACGGCGCCACACCGATGGGCCAGAGCCGCTCAGGGCCATGTGGTTCTGGGTGTCGTAGCGAACCAACCCCCTCGGATAGTGCATCTTGTCCATGACGGAATCGCAGACATCGATGCAGGCTGCACATCCGATGCACTCGTACTGCAAACCCTGACGAATGTCGATGCCGGTGGGGCACACCTGCACGCACAGCCCACAGTCGATGCAACGGCCCAATCCTTTGCCCTCATGGTCTTCGCGGCGGCCTCGGCTGCCCCTGGGCTCTCCGAGGGCCTGGTCATAGGTGATGACCAGGGTGTCCTTGTCGAACATGGCGCTTTGAAAGCGCGCGTAGGGGCACATGTACTTGCAGACCTGCTCGCGCAGGTGTCCGGCGAAGCCGTAGGTGGCCAGACCGTAGAACAGCACCCAGAACCACTCCCAGGGGCCAAACGCCAGGGTGAAGGACTCGGCCCACAACTGCCGAATCGGCGTGAAGTAGCCCACGAATGTCAGACCAGTCCACAGGCTCAAAGCGATCCAGGCACCCTGTTTGAGCGACTTGCGCCACAGCTTGTCGAATGTCCATCCACCTTGGTCGCGCTTGATGCGCTCGCTGCGGTTGCCCTCCAGGCGGCGCTCGATCCACATGAAGATTTCGGTGTAAACCGTCTGAGGACACGCGTAGCCACACCACAGCCGCCCGGCCACAGCCGTGAACAAGAACAGCGTATAGGCCGCGATGATCAACAAGCCGGCCAGATAGATGAAATCCTGCGGATAGAGAACCAGGTCAAAGATGTAAAAGCGCCGTGCCTGCAGATCCAGCAAGACGGCCGGCCGCCCATTCCAGGGCAGCCAGGGAAGCCCGTAGAACAACAGCTGCGTGATCCAAACCAAGGCCCAACGCCAGCGCTGGTACCAACCCTTAACGGTCCTCGGGTGGATCTTCTCGTGCTTCTGATACAGCCACACCACACGAGCAGCCGCCTCAGGCCCTTCAGCTCCCGAGGCAGGCTGCTGCGGATGGACGGGAAGGATCAACGCGCAGCCACCGTCGACCGGGTGTTCGACAGGCCCCACACGTAGCCGGCCAACACGTGGATCTGCTCGGCGGTCAACAGCTTGTCCTGAGCCGGCATCACGTTGACCTTGCCCTTTTGGATGATGTTCACGATGGCCTGTTCACCCCACCCGTGCAACCAAACCCGGTCTCGAAGGTTGGGTGCGCCCAAGGCGGTATTGCCTCGCCCATCGGCCCCATGGCATCCGGCGCACACCGCGAACTTGGCCTTGCCAGCTTGTGCGGCCAAACTGTTGTGCGGGCTTCCAGAGAGGCTCATGACGTAGTGCGCCACTTGGCGCGCGTCTTCAGCACTCCCCAAGGCCGCGGCCATGGGCGGCATGTTCCCCACCCGCCCCTTGGTGATCGTCTCCTTGATCTGTTCCAGTGAACCACCATGCAACCAGTCGGCATCGGTGAGGTTCGGAAACCCCTTGCTCCCGCGGGCATCCGACCCATGGCAGGCGGCGCAGTGGTTGACAAACAAGCGCTCCCCAATGGCGCGGGCCTGCGGGTCCACCGCCAAGGCTGGCGCATCCAGCTCAACGAAGCGGGCGTACGTGCTGCTGAGCGCCGCCCTGCTCTGTGCCTGCTCGGCTTCCCACTGGGCCTGGCTGCTCCACTTCAGGAGGCCGGGGTTCGCACCCAGGCCCGGGTAAAGGGCGAGATAGACGGCGGCAAACACGACCGTGAGGACGAACAATCCCATCCACCACCGGGGCAGCGGGTTGTTGAGCTCACGAAGGTCCTCATCCCAAACGTGGCCCGTGGTGTTGTCGCCGGCCATCACCTTTCGACGGCTGGCCATCACCAGGAGGGCCAGACACGCGATGAGGGCCAAGACCGTGGCCACCGCCACAAACAGGGCCCACCCGGGGGAAATGAAGTCAGCCACCTTGTCCACCCTCCTGCCGATGGAGGGCTTCGACGCCCTCCCCCTCAAAGACCAATTGCGAGGCGGCACGGTGGGCCGGTAAAGCCTTGGCGCGCCACACGTGGGCCACCAGGCCCAGAAAGCAACCGAACCCCACCACGGTGATCAGGCTGCGCACATCGTTGATGTCCATATCGAACTTCCGCTGAGACTGTCTATTTGCGCGCCGTACCCAGCACCTGCAGGTAGGCCACCAACGCGTCCAGTTCGCTGCGGCCCTTGGCTGCGCTGATGGCGCCGGCGATGTCCTCGTCCGTGTAAGGATGTCCCAGGGTGCGCAAGGCCGTCATCTTGGCCGGCAGGATCTCGGCGTCCACCGCAGCCGTCTCCAACCATGGGTATGCCGGCATGTTGGATTCGGGCACCAAGTCACGGGGGTTGATCAGGTGCAGACGGTGCCACTCGTCGTTGTACTTGCCCCCCACGCGGTGCAGGTCGGGCCCCGTTCGCTTGCTGCCCCACTGGAAGGGCCGGTCGTAGACAAACTCGCCTGCCACCGATGCAGAGCCATAGCGCAGGGTTTCGGCACGGAAGGGCCGAATCATTTGCGAGTGGCAGTTGTAGCAACCCTCGCGCACATAAATGTCACGGCCGGCAAGCTGCAAGGCGGTGTAGGGCTGAAGACCCTCGATCGCCTGGGTGGTGGACCGTTGGAAGAACAAGGGGATGATCTCCACCATGCCGCCGACCGCCACGGTCAGCAAGATGAGTACGATCATCAGCAGGCTGTTGGTCTCGATCCGCTCGTGACCGGCGGGCTTGGTACTGGCGTCCATCTTCATTCCTTCAAGCGTGTGCCAAGCGCAGCGGAATCGCAACGGCTTGTGGGCGTCCAGCCCGTACGGTCATCACCACGTTCCACCCCATGATCAGCATGCCGGCCAGGTACAGCACACCGCCACCCAAACGGATCACATAGAAGGGGAAGGAAGCCTTCACGCTCTCGACGAAGCTCCAGGCCAGCGTGCCATCCGGATTGACTGCGCGCCACATCAGGCCTTGCATCACGCCCGCGATCCACATGGCGGCGATGTACAAGACGATGCCGATGGTGGCCACCCAGAAGTGCAGTTCGATGGCCCGGGTGCTGTGCATCTTCGTTTGGCCGAACATGCGCGGGATCAGGTGGTACAGGGCACCCATGGAGATCAGGCCCACCCATCCCAGCGCACCGCTGTGCACGTGCCCGACCGTCCAGTCGGTGTAATGGCTCAGGGCGTTGACCGTTTTGATGGACATCATGGGCCCCTCAAAGGTGCTCATCCCATAAAAGGACAGGCTGACGATCAGGAACTTCAGAATGGGATCGTCCCGCAGCTTGTGCCACGCGCCCGACAGGGTCATGATTCCGTTGATCATCCCGCCCCAACTGGGCGCCAGCAGCACCAGAGAAAACAACATACCGATGCTTTGCGCCCAATCGGGCAGCGCGGTGTAGTGAAGATGGTGGGGGCCTGCCCACATGTACGTAAAGATCAAGGCCCAGAAGTGGACGATCGACAGGCGGTAGGAGTACACCGGCCGCTCGGCCTGCTTGGGGATGTAGTAATACATCATCCCCAGGAAGCCCGCTGTGAGGAAGAAGCCCACTGCGTTGTGGCCGTACCACCACTGCACCATCGCGTCCTGCACACCGGCATAGGCGCTGTAGCTCTTGGTCAGGCTCACCGGTATGGCCGCCGAGTTCACGATGTGCAGCAGGGCCACCGTCAAGATGAAGGCGCCGAAGAACCAGTTGGCCACGTAAATGTGCTGCACACGGCGTTGGGCCAGGGTTCCAAAGAACACGATGGCATAGGACACCCACACCACGGCGATCAACACGTCGATGGGCCACTCCAGCTCCGCATATTCCTTGCCACTGGTGACCCCCAAGGGCAGGCTCACAGCCGCCAGCAGGATCACCAACTGCCACCCCAAAAAGGTGAACATGGCCAGCCCCGGCGCGAACAGACGCGTCTGGCAGGTGCGCTGCACCACGTGGTAGGAGGTCGCAAAGAGCGCACATCCCCCGAACGCAAAGATCACGGCGTTGGTGTGCAGCGGGCGCAGGCGGCCGTAGCTCAGCCACGGAACCCCAAAGTTCAACTCGGGCCAGGCCAACTGCGCGGCGATGAACACCCCCACGGCCATCCCAACCACACCCCAAACCACCGCAGCCAGGGCAAAGAGCCGAACGGTGCTGTCCGCATAGACCTCCCCCTGCGCCCGGACCGCTGTTGGTGCTTGTATGGTCATGCCGCCCTCCTTCGCGAACAACTGAAATGCCTCAAGGTTTCAGATTGTTTCGACTCACCTTCGGGTTGGCCTTGATCTTCATCAAGCCCGGTCCTCCAAGATGCGCACGCCTTCGCGCTCAAGCTCTTCAAACTGATCGCGGTGCACGGCCCAACCGAAGACGCCCAGGATCAGCAGCACGAGCACGGCTGACAGCGGAATGAGGACATAGAGCACTTCCATAGGGCCTCAGGGAGGGTTGACGGGTGTGGGTGAAGCGGGAGCGCCGGCTCGCCAGCTGTTGAGCACCACAAAGAGCGAACTCAAGGTCATGCCCAGACCGGCGGCCCAGGGGGGCAGCCAGCCGGCCAGGGCCAAGGGAATGGCCAACAGGTTGTAGGCCAATGCCCAAAACAGGTTTTGTCGCATGACCCGCTGCGCGCGGCGTGCCTGAACAATGAGCTGAGGCAGCACGGCCAAGCGAGGCGGCCAGATCACCAGGTCGGCCTGTGCGGCCGCAGCGGCGCTGCCCTGCCCCATGGCGATGGCCACATGCGCCTGGCCCAGGACCGGTGCATCGTTGATGCCGTCGCCCACCATGGCCACCACATGGCCCTGTCGCTGCAGGGACTCCACCAGCATCTGCTTGTCCGCTGGCGTAGCGCCGGCACGCAACACCGGCAACCCCAACTGCGCGGCCACGCCAGCCACGCGCTCCGGTGCATCGCCTGACAACACGAAGCCGGTCACACCCAAGGATCGCAACGCCGCAATGGCCATCTGGGCGTCGGGGCGCATCGTATCTTGCAGATCAAAGGCCACAAGCGGTCGGCCCACGGGGCCAAAGGCCAGTTGAAGGCTGGACACGGACAGCTGGACACCGGACGATTCAGCTGTCGCCGAGGTCCCGCTGACCCAATCCATGCGGCCCAAGCGCCAGCGCTGGCCGGTCTCATCGATGGCCTCCAGCCCCAAGCCTGGTCGCTCCTGAACCTCTGACCACGCCCCTTTTTCCATCTCGCCACCCCCCGCCGCACGCACCAGCGCACGAGAGGCGGGGTGGCGGGACCACGCGGCCAAGGTCGCTGCGTGTGCCAGCAGAGGCGGCACTGCGGCTGCTCCCTCTGACAGGCGTGCGCCCACCACGCTCAATCGGTCCAGCGTCAGGGTGCCGGTCTTGTCGAACACCACCTGGTCGATGCGCGCCAAGTCTTCCAGCGCCGACAGCCGCTGCAGCAGGACACCGTGTTGCGCAAACGCCCGGGCTGCGGCCGTCAACGCAGCGGGTGCGGCCAAGGACAAGGCACACGGGCAGGTCACCACCAGCACGGAGACCGCCACCCAAAGGGCTCGCGTGGGCTCGATCCACCACCAGACACCGGCGGAAAACAGGGCCAACGCCATGACGCCCCACAAAAAGGGAGCGGCCCAGCGGTCGGCCATCGCCACCAGGGGCGGCCGCTCCAGGGCGGCCCGCTCAGCCAAGTCCAACAGGCGCGCCCAGTGCGTGTCCTGCCCAATGGCCGTGACGCAGACCTCGACCGGGTGGCCCTGGTTCACGCTGCCGCGCCACACAGACTGCCCTGGCTCTCGCACCACGGGCAGGGACTCCCCCGTCATCAAGGACTGGCTCACCGACGTGCTGCCTTTGAGGATCACCGCATCGGCTGCAAACCGCTCGCCGGCGGCCACGCGCAGCCGGTCACCCACCTGAAGTGCCGAGGCGTCGACCCAGTCACTGCCACCGTGGTCCTTGAGGCGCTCCACGCGCTGCGGCACATCCCGCAGCAGATGCTCCAAAGAGGCGGCGGCGTGGTGGCGCAGGCGCATCTCCACCCAGCGCCCGGTCAACAGGATCGCCACAAACATCGACAACGAGTCAAACACCACCTCGTCGCCCAAGGGCCCACCCGGGTTGAAGCTGACCACCGTGCTGGCGCCAAACATCACCACCATGCCCAACGCCACGGGCACGTCCATCACGATGCGCCGCTGGCGCAGCGCCCGCCAGGCCTGGCTCAAGAAGGGCGAGGCCGAGAACCACATCACGGGCAGGCACAGCAGCCACTGGGCCCAGTTCAGCAGCCGCTGCAAGTCAGGCGCCATGTCCCCATCGGCGGCCACATAGGCCGGTGTGGCCAACATCATGACCTGCATGGCACAGAACCAAGCCACAAAGAGCTGCCACAGCAGTTGCTTGCGCTCAGCAGCCCTGACCTGGCCCTGATCAGCTACACCCGCTGGCTCGGCGCCGTAGCCAGCAGCCTGGATGGCCTGAACAATCTGCGCCAGGCTGCTCACATCCGGCCTCCAGCGCACCTGTGCCCTGTGCAACGAGGCGCTGACCCGAATCGACTGCACCCCCGGCACGTTTCGCACCGCAGCCTCAATCAGCCCTGAACAGGCGGCGCAGTGCATGCCTTGGATCCACAGCGCCGCCTCTACGCTGCCCCCGGTGGCGTGCGGCGCTTCCCGCCGATCTTCGGCCTGCTGGGGCGGGGGGATGGATACTCCGTGAATCATGAACGGCTGCGGCTGGGCGCGAGGCCCGCCATGCCACCATTCTTCTGGGCCGCCGGACGCCCCACTCTGACGCAGATCAAATGAAGCCCACAACACCTGCAGCGGTTTTCGCACCGGCCGGTCGCCCTGAGGGGCAATGGCACCGGCTTCCGCCCACACGCCTGGCGCAGGAGGCGCGCCGCTGCTTGGAGCTGGCGCTGCTGGTGCTGCTTGCGCTGGCCGCCCTTGCATCCCCAGGGGTCGCCCGCGCGCAAGACAGTGCACAGCAGCTGCCCGCCATCACCCTCACCATGGGAATGCACCGCATCAGCGCCGAGGTGGCCCGCACACCGGAGCAGCGCGCCATTGGGTTGATGCACCGCAAGGCCATGCCCCAACACGCCGGCATGATCTTTGTGTTCGAGCGGCCCGAGCCCCTGTGCTTCTGGATGAAGAACACCCTCATCCCGCTGTCCATCGCCTTCCTACAGGACGATGGCACCATCCTCAACATTGAGGAGATGAAGCCTCAGACGCTCAACAGCCACTGCTCACTGCGGCCCGCCCGTTTCGCCCTGGAAATGAACGCGGGCTGGTTCAGCAAGCGCGGCCTCAAGCCAGGCGACAAGGTCTCCGGCGAGATCTTTAAATGACAACGGGGCCCAAGGCCCCGTCGTTGATCGGTCACCAGGCAGCGCAGGCCCGGCGGCTGGGATCAGGCGAAATTGGTCTGGGCAAAGTCCCAGTTCACCAGCTTGTCCAGGAAGGTCTCGACAAACTTGGGCCGCAGGTTGCGGTAGTCGATGTAGTAGGCATGCTCCCACACATCCACGGTCAACAAGGCCTTGTCGGCACCGGTCAGCGGCGTGCCGGCCGCACCCGTGTTGACAATGTCCACTGAACCGTCAGCCTTCTTGACCAGCCAGGTCCAGCCCGAGCCAAAGTTGCCGACAGCAGACTTGACGAAGGCTTCACGGAAGGCGGCGTAGCTGCCCCACTTGGCGTTGATGGCAGCCGCCAGGGCGCCACTGGGCTCCCCACCGCCGTTGGGCTTCATGCAATGCCAGAAAAAGGTGTGGTTCCAGATCTGGGCTGCGTTGTTGTAGATGGGGCCCGGGTTCGGGGCCTTCTTGATGATGGACTCCAGGTCCAGGGCCTCGTACTCGGTGCCCTTTTGCAGGTTGTTCAGGTTCACCACGTAGGCGTTGTGGTGCTTGCCGTGGTGGAACTCCAGCGTCTCGCGGCTGTAGTGCGGGGCCAGGGCGTCCAGGCTGTAGGGCAAGGCAGGCAGGGTGTGTTCCATGGGGTCCTTCTAGGCGGAAGTGGTACAGACTGGCCGGATTGTAGGCACCGGCGGCAGCCTCAAGGTCGCCGTGGACTATCGCCCTTCGTCATCGGGTGCACCGACTCCACGCGCATTTGTGCGCGGCCATCGTGCCAGACCGCTGTCAGGGCCTGGCCCGGGACGGCCTGCAGCGCTGAGGTCAGTGGAGCGCCGTGCGCATCGCTCACCCAGGCATAGCCCCGCTGAAGCACAGCCGCCGGGTCCTGGGCCTGATGCCGCAGCCGTAAGCGATCCCAATGTCGCTGAGCCAGGGTGAGCTGCTGGGTCTGCGCAGCCATCAGCCTTGAGGCCCGCCGCTGCAGGGAAAGGCCCTCCTGCTGAAGCGGCTCGAGCGCAGCCCGCAGCAAACGCCCCTGCAGGGCCTGCAGCCCTTGTTGATGCCGTGAAAGAACCGCCGCGGGGCGCAGCACGGCCATGGCCAACTGATCCAGGTGTTGCCCCTGACGGTCCAGGCTGCGTTGCATCGACAAGGCCATCCGCCGTGCCTGCTCGGCCAGTGCCTGCAGCTCATCAGCGCGCACCGGTGTGGCCAACTCGGCCGCCGCCGTGGGCGTGGCCGCCCGAATGTCGGCCGCAAAGTCCGCCAGCGTCACATCGGTCTCATGCCCGACCCCGCACACGAGCGGTTTTGGGCACCCCACCACGGCACGCACCACCCGCTCGTCATTGAAGCACCACAGGTCCTCCAAGGACCCTCCCCCACGGGCCAAGATGACGACATCCGTGTCGGGATCATCGGCGGCCTGTTGCAGCGCGCGAACCAGCGCCACCGGCGCCTCAGTACCCTGGACCAAGCTGGGGTAGACCACGACCTGGACATGCGGTGCGCGGCGCTGGATCACCGTCAACACATCCCGCAAGGCGGCCGCCTGCAGCGAAGAGACCACCGCGATGCGCCGTGGATGGGCTGGCAGCGGCCGCTTTCGGGCCTCGTCAAACAGGCCTTCGGCCTGCAGGCGGTTCTTTAGGCGCAAAAACTCCTCGTAAAGCGAACCCGAGCCCACCAGGTGCAGGGACTCCACGATGAACTGCAGATCCCCGCGAGGCTCATACAGGGCCAGGCGGCCCACCGCTTCCACCTGCAGGCCGTCTCGAGGCACGAACGACAAATGAGCCGCAGAGCGCTTGAACAGCGCGCATCGGATCAAGGCGTCATGGCCTTGCGCATCCTTGAGGCTGAAGTAACGGTGGCCGCTGGCCGCCTGCGTGCAGGCACTGAGCTCGCCGCACACTCGAACCGACCCAAACCTCGCCTGCAGGGCATCACCCAGGGCCTGAACCAGTGCAGCCACCCCCCAGATTCGTCCGGCAGGACCGCGCTCAGAGGTAGGATTCACGGGTGCATCCCTTGGCGGGCATCGTCGGGTACTCCACAAGCACGAGAAGATCGGCGTTTCACGGGACTATAGCCCTGAAAACCATGGGTTTACGTCGCAAGCTATTGAATTAAAAAGAGTTTTTGCCGAGAAACAAAATCGATGCAGACCGAAGCGTCAACCCCACTGGCCTTTTGGCGCCCGCACCCATGACTTGTTCACAAAGTTATCCACAGACCCAGGCTTCTCCACAAGCCTTGTGCACACGTCGAGACTCATGATACCGGTGCAAGGCCGCCCGAACCCCACCCAGCCCACCCCGGTACCCGCCGCACCGGCGCTGCTGGCACAGCTGGTGCAGGCCCTGGGCGCCCGTTGGTGGCGCCCACCGAAGTTGGGCGGTACGCTGGGCATTTGGGTCCTCGCCCCGTTGTCCTGGGCGTACAGGGCGC
>JACCDW010610517.1_pt1 | contig 47448 bp, 56 predicted proteins | sample 7449781 | NCBI WGS metagenome assembly JACCDW01 (sample SAMN15323449, study PRJNA562643) | freshwater metagenome | isolation source: river surface water | place: USA:Blue River Watershed | collected 2017-08-18
AATTGCTCCGGCAAACATGCGGGTTTTCTCGCCACCGCAAAGCTAAATGGCTTCAGCACATCGGACTATCTCTCACCCGAGCACCCGATTCAGCAGCGCGTGAAGGCATTGATCGAGGAGCTAGCTCTGGAGCAGATCGTGAAAACCACAGTTGACGGCTGCGGAGCCCCGCTCTTTGCTATCTCGACTATTGGTCTTGCAAGGGCTCTAACCAAGTTGCCAACCCATGATCTAGAACTATTCGAAGCCGGTTTGACTCACCCGCACCTAATCGGCGACACCACAACCCCAGATGCGCTCTTGATGAAGCATGGGATCCTCTCCAAACTCGGTGCTGAGGGTGTCTTCACCGCCGTTACCAGATCTGGTCACGCACTTGCGATCAAGTTCGCCGATGGTTCGCTGCGCGCAGCACTCAAGACCACAGCCGCGCTGCTTCACAAGCACGGACTAATCGATAGCCCTACTCGTGTGGCAATCGAGGCTGAAGACTCACTCCAGGTCTTGGGTGGCGGCAAGGTTATCGGTGAGATAAAAATTTGCATTTAGGTCATGGGAATTTCCTGGTTCAGGAGTAATCTCAGGCCATGACCGACAGCGCTGTTGCAACCAAGAAGTCTCGCGGAACATTTGCCTGGGCCCTTTGGGACTGGGCAGAGCAACCCTTCCCCACCATCTTCTCCACCTTCATTTTCCCGATCTACATCACCTCCTCGGCCTTTGGCCCAGAGGAAGACACATCGAGAGCCCTAGGTCTGGCTGCCACCATCGCCGGTATTGCCGTGGCTTTGGTAGCGCCGGTCTTCGGTCGCAGATCAGATGAGATGGGCCGAAGAAAGTTTTGGTTGCTGGTCAACACCCTGGTGCTGTCGGGTGTCATGGCTTCGCTGTTCTTTATTGCTCCAACCCCAGAGATGCTGTGGCTGGGTCTAATCATCTTTAGCTTTGGTGGTTTTGTGCAGGAGATTGCCTTCATCAACTACTACGCAATGCTCCGGCAAGTCTCCACCGAGAAAAACATCGGTAAGGTCTCCGGCTTTGCCTGGGGACTTGGCTACGTTGGCGGCATCATCCTGCTACTGGTTTCGCTAGTTGGCTTTGTCCAGACCGATACACCCTGGTTCGGCATTCCAACCGAGGATGCTCTGAATGTCAGGGCCGTGTTCCTATTCAGCGCAATCTGGCTCCTGGTGTTCTCGATTCCGCTATTTGTCCGCGTTCCTGAGGTCAAAGCCAAGGAAAACCTTGAGAAAGAGAGCGTTATTGAGAGCTATTTCAAGCTCTGGGCTCAGCTCAAGTCACTTCGCAAACAGGCTCCTGAGACCTTCAAGTTTTTGATCTCCTCAGCCATCTATCGCGATGGCCTCTCTGGAGTGTTTGCATTCGGTGGAGCTCTTGGCTCGCTCGCATTTGGTTTCGAGCTTGCCGAGGTGATCATCTTTGGTATCGCAGCCAATCTAATGGCGGGCATTGGTGCCGCTATCGGTGGCTTCCTCGATGACAAGTGGGGCGGAAAGCGCACCATCATGGTCTCCTTGATTGGCCTAACGATTGCTGGTTTTGGGGTCTTCGCCTTTGCCAGCGCTGGCCCAATCACCTACTGGATCGGTGGGTTGGCTCTAACTCTGTTCGTTGGTCCTGCGCAGGCAGCATCGAGATCGTTTGTCGCCAAGTTCACCCCTGCAGGCCGCGAGGGCGAGGTCTTTGGTCTCTACATGACAACCGGTAGGGCGGTTAGCTTCCTAAGCCCGCTACTTTGGACCACCGCGATTTCGATTGCGTTGAGTGCTGGAATTGGCAATGCTCAGGCCACCGTCTACGGAATCCTTGGTCTGATGCTGGTTCTCGTGGTGGGTATCTTGCTACTGGCAAGGGTGAGCCCGACACCGCAGGTAATAGACGCCTAGGTAAACAACTACCCATTCTTGGGTTTACGCTTATCAGGTGTCTAAACCGAGTGCGTTCCGAGCGTTTAGGCACCGCAATTACCGGGTTCTCTTCCCTGCCAACGTGCTATCGAACATTGGAACCTGGGCTCAGCGAATCGCTCAAGACTGGCTAGTTCTCGAGCTGACCAACTCGGCACAGCTTCTCGGCATCATCACCGCGCTCCAGTTCCTTCCTTCACTGCTGTTGAGCCTGTATGGCGGGGTCTTGGCAGACCGCTTCGATAAGCGAACTCTGCTTATCATCACCAACATTGGTGCAGGCCTCGGATCCCTAACCCTGGGATTGTTGGTTATCACCGAGCAGGTTGAGGTTTGGCACGTTGCTGTCCTGGCCTTCACGGTCGGAGTCTTCTCAGCCCTTGACGCCCCGGTTAGAACGAGTTTCAACTCAGAGCTGGTTGGTCAAAAGGACATTCCCAGCGCTATCAGCCTCAACAGCGCTAACTTCAACGCTGGGAGACTGATCGGGCCAGCGGCCTCGGGCTTTTTGATTGTGCTGTTTGGCACTGGGCTTTCGTTTGTAATCAACTCCTTCACCTATGTTGCGGTAGTCGTGAGTCTGATTCTGATCCGCAAAAACGAATTGTTTATTTCGGTAAAGCCAGAGCGCGGGGCGAAGCTCAAGGAGGCCGTTAACTACGTTCTCGGTCACACCGAGATTCGCCTAGTCATGATCGCGGTGTTTTTCGCCACCACCTTCGGGTTGAACTTCCAGATATTCATGGCGGTTATGGCAACCCAGGAGTTTGGCAAGGGTCCTGCAGAGTTTGGAATTCTGGGCAGCATCTTGGCGGTGGGATCATTCACCGGCGTCTTGGTTTCGGCTCGCCTCGAGCACATGAGGGTTCCGAAGTGGGTGATGCGGTTCGGCATGGCCTTTGGCTCGTTGCTAATGATTACCGCCTGGATGCCCACCTACGGGACCTTTGCCGCCATTCTTCCCCTGGTTGGTGGCATGGCACTGATGATGTTGATTGGTGCCAACTCGTTTGTGCAGACAAACTGTGAGCCGACGCTGCGTGGCCGTGTAATGGGCATCTACCTATTGATCTTTATGGGCGGCACCCCAATTGGCTCCCCTGCAATTGGTTGGTTCGCCGAGAACTTCGGTGTGCGCATCACGGTGTTTATCTGTGGCGTGATTGTGCTGGTTGCAGCATTAGCTATCGCGATCATCATCAAGCGCAGTCCCGGGCCTGAGCCGAAGACCGAATCGCTACCTGTGATAACCGATCCACAAAACTAATCTCTACACCCCGTAGAATGTCCGCATGTCAAAGCGCAAACAAGGTGAGCTCGAATCCGAGGTGCTGAGCTGCCTGTGGGACAGGCCGGATGGGCTGAGTTCTCAGCAAATTCTTGCGATGCTGGGTGATGACTCCCTTGCCGTGACGACCATCCTCACCGTGCTCAGCCGTTTGGTCGACAAGGGTTTGGTTGTGAGGGAGCCAGGTAACGGCCGAACTTTGATCTTCAAGTCTGCTTCGTCTCGCGAGGAACACACCGCCAGACTGCTGTTGGATGCGATGGACCAGTCGAACCCGGCTCTAGTGTTCTCACACTTCGCCGGAGGGCTATCAGCCAAGCAGCTGGAGCAGCTGAAAAAGGCACTGGGTCAGTAACGCTCCAACAGCTTTTTCATCAATTCAATCTCGGCGGTCTGGGTCTCGATAATGTCTGCCCGTAGCTTTTGAGCCGCTGGGTAGTTGGAGTTTGAAAGCATGTCCGCCATGTCAATTGCACCCTCGTGGTGCTTGATCATCCCCGAAAGGTAAAGCTTCTCAAATTCGACTCCAGACGCCGCTCTCAAGGCCTCGAGTTCGGACTCCGTGAGCATGCCCCCCATCGAGTGACCGGCGTGATCCATGCCCGCATCACCGAACTCATCAATCCAGGTCTGCATGAGCGAGATCTCGGGGTCTTGGGCGGCGATGATTTCAAGCGCTAGGGCGTTGATCTCTGGGTTATCAGTGCGGTCGGCCACAAGTTCAGACATTTCAATCGCCTGCTGGTGGTGCTGGATCATCATCTGAGCAAACATCACCTCATTGGTCGTTAGCTCGCCAGATTTCGAATCTGAAGTTGTCGAACCAAGCAAGCCACAGGCCGAGAGAGCGAAGAGCAGCGGAAGCAAAAGTATTGATCTCAATAGGCGCATATCCAAAAGTATAAGTCATCTAGACTCACCTCGAGAGGGGCCGTCTTGAACAGTGAACTACTGGGTCTAGTGCTCCTTTTGGAGCTAGTTCTAGCCATCTCCACAAGCGCCCCCCTGACGCTGAGTGGGAAATTCACCAAGCACCCAAACTTAGGAATTGCGATTTGGTTCGTGCTGCTGATGGTGAGCCTAGTGGCCGCCTTGGCGGCGGTCTTGATTGCTTTTAGCTCGGTATTCCAAAGCTACTTCAGCCTTCAGGCCGGGCAGGATCTCGGCGAAATCCTGCTGATTAGCTTTGCTCCCTGGATTCTGTTGGCCTTTGCCGGGGTGTTGCTCGCTATTACAAATCTCCGTCTCGCTCCCTACTTTCAAGCCCGAGAACGGAACCTCGATCTCAATCAGCTATCCAAGCCCACAGGCACATTGTTTGAGGGGGTATCAGTGCGTGAGCTAGCAGTTCCGGGCTATTTTGCAATCACCCGAGCAGGCGTGATCTACCTCTCGAGCGCGGCACTCGCGCTAGACAAGGTAAGACTTGAAGCCGTGCTGTGGCACGAACTGGGCCACATCAGATTGCAACACCAAGTGCTGAAGGCGGTGAGTGCCTTGGCGCTCACCATCGCGCCGTGGTTCTTAGTTTCCAAGGTGTTTAGCTTTGAGGTCGCGCGGCTGTGCGAGATCGCAGCCGATCGCTACGCAATGAGGCACGTAAATGGCAAGGTATTGAGCGAGGCCCGAAGCCTATTTCTCTAGCGGAGAGTTCCCGACATCCGAGATGTGGAAGTTGAGGTAGCTGCGCGAAGCTGTTGGCCCCCGCTGTCCCTGATAACGAGAGCCATACTTGGCTGAGCCGTATGGGTTCTCACTGGCCGATGAGAGCTGGAAGAAGCACAGCTGTCCAATCTTCATACCTGGCCAGAGCTTGATAGGCAGGGTTGCCACGTTTGAGAGCTCAAGCGTCACGTGACCCTGGAAACCCGGGTCAACAAAGCCTGCGGTGGAGTGGGTCAGAAGTCCCAGGCGACCCAAGGATGACTTGCCCTCTAGGCGAGCAGCGATGTCATCTGGAAGTGAAACGAACTCAAAGGTTGAACCGAGCACAAACTCACCCGGGTGCAGAATAAACGGCTCATCGGGGGCAACCTCGACGAAACGAGTGAGATCATCCTGCTGCTCGCGCGGGTCAATAAAGGGGTATTTGTGGTTATCAAACAGCCTGAAGAAACGATCCAGACGAACATCCATGCTCGAAGGCTGGATGAGCTCCATGTTCAAAGGATCTAGGCCGATTCGTCCGGCCTCAATCTGGGCCCTGATATCGCGGTCTGATAGCAACATGTCAAAAGGTTATCGGTTAGTTTTGTCCCCATGAGCCAATCCAATGACGCATTCGTGGCCTATCAGACCGAACTCCTGGATCGAGTTGAGACAAGACCCGAGGTCATTGGCCTGGTCTTCCTTGGAAGTTCTGCAGCGCTAGAGCGCGCGGATGAGCACTCTGACCATGACTTCTTCCTGGTTGTGAAACCAGGTTTTGGAGAGCAATACCGCCAAAACCTGGCTTGGCTTCCTCGGCACCATGAGATCCTGCTCTCGCCCCGAGAAACAGCTCACGGGCTCAAGGTTGTTTACACAGACTTGCGACTTTTGGAGTTTGCGGTCTTTGAAGACCAGGAACTTGAACTGGCTTCCGCCAATGACTTCTCGGTTGTGCTGGATAAGGCAGATATCGCAGCACGAATGGCTGCTATTGCGAATCGCTCCGTGCCGAGACCCATGGATCCCGAAGCTGAGTTTGAGCTCTTCTTAGCCCTGATTCAGATTGGCGTGGGGAGATTCCGCCGCGGCGAGAAAATAGCCTCCGAGCAACATCTAAAGAGTTACGCGGTCGAGAAGCTAATCAAACTGATTCGCCACTTCAACCCAATTGAGGCCTCTCGCGCGGATTCGCTGAATCCGTTCCGCAGATTTGAAGCCGACTACCCGAATCTTGCAAGCGATATCAATCGCCTGCAGCTTCAACCAGGTGACCAATGCGCAAGTGGCCTTCTAGACCTGGCACTGTGTCTGCCAGTAACCGAAATTGAGAAACAAAAACTTCACCACCTAAGAAAGGGCATGGGTTTGTAATGCTGAAAGCGTCGATTCTTCGAGAACGGTTCTATTTCGTGCTTTCAGCCCTAGGGCTGATTACGGCCTGGTGGCTGAACGCACTGGCAGTATTTGAGCAGGCCGACTACCTCAAGGCTTGGTTCGGGTCGAGCGTTGATTTAGTGCTCTCGGTGGATTTGAGCATTGTTGCCATCACCGCAGCGGGTTTCATGATTTATGAGGCTAGGCGCCTGAAGATGAAGCGGGTTTGGCTCTACTTCCTGGTCTCCGGAATAACCGCGCTTGCCTTCACCCTGCCGCTGTTTATGGCATTCCGAGAGCGCAAACTCAGAGAGCATCGCCTGGCCGGAGGCAAGCTGGAGCGCTTAGAGTTTGATTCCCACATCGTCGATATCTGGGTTCCAAAAGGCGTTCATGCCAAAACACCGGTTTTGGTAATGCACGATGGTCGAAACATCTTCGACGAAAAGGACTCCTTCACGGGCAAGACCTGGGAGGTTTTGACCGCGATTCGCGACGAGGTAAGGGGAGAACAACCTCTGGTTATCGCAGTGTGGGGTCAGTCTGATGAAACCAGGCTTCGTGAACTCGCTCCTCAAGAGATATTGGATGCCCACCCCGAGTTCTGGGATTCGCTGCCACAAGACTTTCAAAAACTGCGCGGGCCAGGATTCGGAGACTCCTATGTGTCACTGTTGGCGGACGCAATTCTGCCCTTTGCGCTGGAGCGCTACGGCATCGAACACGACCCCAACCGCACAGCCGTGATGGGCGCGTCGATGGGTGGGTTGATCTCGTTCTACGCACTGGCCAAGCGGCCCGGCCACTTCGGAACTGCAATCGGCTTCTCAACCCACTGGCCATTTGGACGCGAGGTAATGGTTGATGAGCTAACGGCGATGCTACCGCCCGCTGGCACTCACAGAATCTGGACCGACCACGGTGATCTAGAACTAGATGCCTACTACGCCCCATTTCACGCCAGGGCAAAGGAACTTTTGCACCAAAAGGGTTACCAGTCAGCCGATGAGTTGGTTGCAAACCACTACCCATACACCGGTCACCACGAGAGCTACTGGTCTAGAAGGGTGGCAGATGCTCTGAACTGGTGGCTTCGAGCTCCGGGTCTATACGAGCCCCTGACATAAACCGAACCACATCGCGATCAACCATCACATCTCGCATGGTGATGGCCCGAGTGAGATACAGCCCATCCAGAGACCTGACTCTGGAGAGAGCAACATAGGTTTGCCCTGGCGAAAAGGCCCCGCGCCCCATGTCGATTTGCACCTCGTCGTAGGTTTGGCCCTGGGACTTGTGAACCGTTACCGCCCATGCGAGTCGCAACGGAATCTGTTTGAACTCGGCCAGGGTGATTGGAACCAGCACTTCCTTCACCTTGCCGGATGCCTCATCGAAGTCCTCTTCAACCTCGTATCGCACCTTCTCCCAGGTTGCGGGACCAACCTCAAACTCCTCGCCATCAACCTCAACCACCACGATGCCTGATTTCTTGAGGTCTACGACATGGCCGATGGTGCCATTTACCCAGCGCTTACCACCGGTGCCATCGTCGTTTTTGATAAACATCACCTGCGCGCCAACTTTGAGGTAGAGCTCGGTCTCGGCAGGCAGCACACGGCCAAAAGCGTTGGCTGCGCCTTCGGAGTAGGTGGCTCGGAAGAGCTTTGGCTCCCCTGGAATCAAGCTCATGCGCTGGGCATTCACCGAATTCACGGTCTCGTTGATGGTTGCCAGCTTGATTACATCCGGATGCGGTGGGAAACGATTCCCGGCTCGGTTGATGTGGTCAAGCATCTCCTGGGTGACCGAGCCATCGCGGATTGCATTCAAAATCTCTTTGAACTGAATGTCTGACTGCCTGAAAATCTCGCTGAGTTCAAAGCGTTCCAGGCCTGCATCTCTGAAGACATGGGCATCGAAGAACCAAATGGATTGGTAGTTCTCCGCCATGTAGGCGCGCTCCTGGGGGTCGCGCGGAGGAACCGGTGCCAACTGATAGGGGTCACCAAACATCACAACCTGCGCTCCACCAAACGGCAGGTTTCTTCTGCCCCTGGCAATTCGGAGCGCTCGGTCTATCGCATCCATCAGATCGGCCGAGACCATGGATACCTCATCGATTACCAACATGTCCAAAGCCTTGAGAACATCCCTGGTTCTGCGCGAGAGGTGCTTACCGATATCTACTTCGCCGAGGAGACCAAGCGGGAATGTGAACAGCGAGTGGATTGTCACCCCACCCACATTCAATGCCGCGACTCCTGTTGGTGCACACACCGCGAAAGACTTCTCGGTGTTGGCAACCAGATGGGAGAGCAGGGTCGATTTGCCAGTGCCCGCTCGGCCGGTCACAAACACATGGGCGTCGGTCTGTTCGATGTAGTCAAAAAGATTGCGCTGTTCTTCACTGAGCTCAATGATCATGAGCGCTCGCTTAGCTTGCGCAGCATCTCGTTGTAATCATTGAGGTCTTGGTTACCTGAGCGATCCGAGGCACGATCGAGGCGCTTACGCTCGCGGTCATCCGAGCGCGACCACTGGAAAACCACGTAGAGGGTGATCAAGATGGTTGGGATCTCTCCCACACCCCACGCAAAGGCACCACCGATAGCTTGATCAGATAGTGGGTCGTCTCCCCAGGTTCGACCCATGGATCCAAACCAATCGGCTAGCAGCAGGCTCTTCTCATTCATCAGACCCAGTCCGAAGAAGGCGTGGAAGGCCATAGTGCCAATCAGCAGCATGAGCTTGAGCGGGTAGCCAGGTTTGTGAGGCTGGGGGTCAACGCCGATCAGCGACTGCACAAACAGGTAGCCGGTGATCAAAAAGTGCACGATCATCCACTGGTGGCCAAGATGCTGCTCGGTCGCCCATCTAAACGCTGGTGTGTAGTAGAACAGCACCAGCGAAATCGCGAAGTTAAAGCCGGCAAACAATGGATGAGAGATCAGCCAGGCATACGGGGTGTGAACCGCCCACAGCACCCACTCACGTAGGCCTCTAGAGCCATCTTTTCTTGCCGCAGCAACCCTGGATAGCAGGGTGACCGGAGCGCCAGGTACCAATAGCACCGGCACAAACATGGAGAGCATCATGTGGCCGACCATGTGCACCGAGAATAGGTACTCGCCATAGGCGTTTGGAGCACCACTGGTGACGTAAAACAACAGGGTCATGCCGCCCAGCCAGGAGGCGGTTCGACCGAACGACCACTTATCTCCGCGTGCCCTGAGCTTGAACACACCAATCAAATAGAGCGAAATACCAAAAAGAACGACCGTTGCCCACAGCGGATCAACATCCCAAACGGTGAACCATGAGCTCGAGGTAAGTTCTGGGGGTAGTGGGTCTCCGGTGAGTAGCTGCGCCGGAGTTGGTGGCACGAACTCGGCATCAGAGATTGGAGTTGCAGTTCTAGCCAGTGCGGTGCCAAGGCCAAAGGCAAGGCCCATGACAACAAGCTCGAAGGCAACCAGCCTCCAAAAACCCTTCGAGCGCTCGGCGAACTTACCTGCCAGTATCACTCGATGGCGAGCGCCGAAGAGCCCAAGGGATACCAGCAGAACCGCCTTGCCAACCAACATCAAGCCGTACTGGCTAAGTAGGTCACTCGGCTCGTAGAGCCGCACATACCCTGCGGTCAGACCCGAAATGGAGACGATGATGAAACTGATTAGTGCGAGGGTCGAATACCTTCTAGTTAGCTCCCCTGAGCGCTCGGAGTTTGAGAAGAACACCGCGTAGAGCGCGAATAGCCCTCCCAACCAAACCGACACTCCCACCAGGTGCATGAGCATCGAGTTCACCGCAACCGCGTGACCGACATCACTTGAGGCGTGACCAGACGCAGCCAACGGATATAGCGCAGCAATCGCAAGTGCTGCGTTAATCGCCACCCAGAGCTGTGATCCCAGCGCAATGGTCGTGAGACTCAACACCATTGCAAACACTAGGTTCCAAGCCAGTAGGGTGCCTAGTTCGATTTGAGTGGCGAAGAGCCATAGGCCATCGGAAAACTCTTGCCCGAAAGAAATCTGGGTTCCTGAGGCGGAGAGGTAGGTGAGGACAAAGTAGGCACTGCCTGAAATCAACCAAAGTGCGGAGCCCCAAGCCGCGACCGGGCGCAGCTCATCTCGTTCTGCTTTGTTGGCCGCATAGGCCGAGAAAACCAGGGTTCCAAGGGTGACCGCCATGGATAGGTTCATGACTAGTTTGGCAATGGGTGAACCCCAGCGAACTACCGGTCCGGGGTCAGAGAAGGGTAGTGGCAGGGTTGCGCCACCAAAGATCAGTCCGATGTAGACGCTGATAACCGCGCCAAGGGCGATAAGGGCTATACCAAGGAGTGACCGTCTAGCGAGGTTCTTTGTCAATTACCTAAACCTCGGGAAAAACCTTGGAGTCTTGGCTGCATAGGCGGAATAACCAGGGTATTTCTGCTTCAGCAGGTATTCCTCGAAGTTGGCCTTGATGTGCAATTGGATGTAGAGCATCAGGAAAATCAAAATCTGCGGCCAGTAACCGGCGTCCAGAACCACACCAAAACCAAGCAACAGCAGCCCAAGGTAAATCGGGTGCCGAACAAAGGCATATAGTCCGGTGACCACCAGTTCGCCATCCTCTTTTGGCACTGGGTTTGCGGTAAGTGACTTACCAAGTTTTAGAAAGCTAGCAATTAAAATTGCAATGCCAACCGCCATAATCGCTAGCCCGAGATAACTGATCAGATCGCTGATTGCTCCATAGGGAGAATCCATGCGCGGCGCGGTGAAAAGTAGGCCCAGCAGTAGTAGCTGACCGGCCACATAGATGTACCCACGAGCGCGATTATTCACCCCTCAACCCTACCTTTTGGATAAGACAAAGGCGGTCGTCCGAAGACCACCGCCTTTATCGTTTGGCTTATTTACTTAACAGCAGCCTTTAGCTTGCTACCTGCAGATACCTTTACGGTGTTTGCAGCTGCAATCTGGATGGTTGCGCCGGTCTGTGGGTTGCGTCCGGTGCGTGCTGCACGACGGCCCTTGTCAACGGTTAGGTAACCAGGAATGGTGACCTTGTCACCCTTCTTGATTGATGCGCCGATGGTCTCAAACATTGCGTCGATAACACGGCCAACAGCGGCCTGTGACTCGCCGGTGTGCTTTGCGACTGCTGCTACGAGCTCGCTCTTGTTCATTTTGGTCCTCCTGGACGTCTAGGGACAGGAATGTCTCAATCAACCTATAGCCCTAGATAGCAAGTCAACGCTCATACCTCGGCGTGTTGCGGGCGAGTTTTCCTTGAATTCACGCGGATTTTTGGACTTTCTTGGGGTAACCGAACCAAAAATGGCAAATCCCTCGACATCCCCGCTTGCCCAATAACCACGCGGAATAGAGTTAGTGAGACCCAAAAGAACCGAGATTTGAAATCGCAAACGTACTCTCACAAGAGCGGGCCAGGGCTCTAGCCCTCCAATCTCTTGGGATCCACAGGCCGGTGGATTCGATTCAGGATGCCCTGAAAACCCTGCACCTATTTCAGATTGATTCGGTCAATGTCTTTACCCGAGCCCACCTAATGCCGGCATTCTCTCGCGTTGGTACCTACTCATTGGACGAGTTTGAGCGGCTGGCGTTCGGGGCCGGATCCATTCCAGAGTTTCGCGAGTACTGGGCTCACTGCGCAGCATTGATTGCCCCTGAGGACTGGGGTTTATTCGAGTTCCGACGAAACGAGTATCGCCAGCGGGAAAAGGTAAAGGCTCTGCTCTCGCCAAAACACCAGCTCACAAACTGGATTAGGGGCGAACTCAAACAAAACGGCCCAATGACCATCGCTCAGTTTGAGCATGATTCAAACAAGCGCACCGGCAACTGGTGGGGTTGGTCAGAGGTGAAGTTGATCCTGGAGCGGCTCTTCTTCGCAGGTGAAATGGTGAGTGCCGGCCGAAAGAACTTCTCTCGCCTTTATGCCCTACCTGAGCAAGTTGAGATGCCGCAATTGGGTTTGAACGAGCCAGAGCAGAAATTGGAGCTACTCAGGAGATCCGCCCAGTCCCTGGGAATTGCTACCGAGGGTGAACTTGCCGATTACTTCCGCTTCACCAAAACTGAGGCCAAGGCTTCTTTCAATTCTCTATTGCAATCGGGAGAGCTAGTTGAGGTCGCGGTCGAGGGGTGGCAGGAGCCGAACTACGCTCTGGTAAAAACCCTAGAAACTCAAGTCAGCCTTGATTACTCGCGCCCACTGAGGCTTTTCAACCCGTTCGATCCACTCACTTGGCACCGTGATCGAACCAGAAGGCTTTTTGATTTTGACTACCTGATCGAGATCTACACTCCGGAACCCAAACGCAAGTATGGGTATTACACCCTCCCCATCCTCTATAGGGATCAGCTGGTTGGGCGGGCAGACCTAAAGCACGATCGCAAAACCGGCGAACTCAGAGTCTTGTCGCTTTGGAAAGAGCTTTGGGTTAGCAAGGCGCTGGAAAAGGAAATGGCCCCTCATCTTCAGGCTGAGTTTGAGCTAGCCAAGAAGTTTGTTGGTGCAGAAAAACTAATCCCGCCATCGAGAGGCAATTGGTCTCTCTAGGCGGGATCAGATTTAGAACTGATTACCAGCTGGACTTGGTTACACCTGGAAGCTCACCTGCGTGAGCCATGTCACGGAAGCGAACACGGCTGATGCCGAACTTGGAGAGCACACCGCGTGGGCGGCCATCGATTAGGTCACGGCTGCGAACGCGAACTGGGCTCGCGTTGCGAGGCAACTTCTGAAGGCCCAGTCGAGCCTCTTCGCGCTGCTCAGCGGTGGAGTTAGGGTCAACTAGCGCCTTCTTTAGGGCTAGGCGCTTCTCTGCGTAGCGCTCAACAACAACCTTGCGCTGCTCGTTACGAGCAATCTTGCTCTTCTTTGCCATTCTTAGCGCTCCTCGCGGAATTCAACGTGCTTGCGCACTACTGGGTCGTACTTCTTTAGAACAATGCGGTCTGGGTCATTGCGACGGTTCTTCTTGGTCACGTAGGTGAAGCCAGTTCCGGCGGTTGACTTGAGCTTTATGATTGGACGGATGTCCTTGTCCTTGGCCATCTATAACTCCTTAGATCTTCTCGCCGCGAGCTACTAGCTCGGCAACTACGGACTCGATGCCGCGAGCGTCAATCACCTTGATGCCGCGAGCTGACAGGTTAAGGGTTACCTTGCGACCCATGGATGGGACGAAGTAAGTCTTCTTCTGGATGTTTGGGTCAAAGCGACGCTTGGTCTTGTTCTGAGCGTGCGACACACTGTGACCGAACTGCGGACCCGTCTGGGTGACCTGGCAGTAGGCAGCCATTTTTCCTCCTTGGGGCGCGATGACCCGAAGCATAATTTTGGGATTGTTGGGGACAGGCCCCACGCAACCCCCCAAGTTTAGGAGAGGGGCACCCGCAAAAGCAAGTCCCGATTAGAAAAAATCAACTGGACACGCCACATTCAGCACAAGTTCCAAACAACTCGATGCTGTGAGAAACGGAGCTGAAGCCGTGACTGGCAGCAAGCTGCTCCGTAGCGGCCTCAAACCCGGTTAGTTCGAACTCAACCGTCTTGCCACAGCTGAGGCATATCAGGTGGTGGTGATGGTCGGTGCCACAGATTCGGTAACGGGTTTCACCATCCGAACCAGTTAGCGCATCCGCCTCACTTGCCTCAACCAGTTCTGTGAGAGCTCGATAAACAGTGGTTAGACCTAGTTTGTTGCCACTTTGGACCAAATTTGCATGAAGTTGCTGGGCGGAGACGAAGCCAGGGGACTGGCTGAGGGCCTCTCGAACCGCGACCTTTTGCCAGGTGTTGCGCTTCTGGGTCATGAGCGAACCTCCGGGCGGGATTTGGCAAAGGCAACCAGTCGGGCCATCAGATAGATCAGGAAGGAGATTGTGGTCACGTATGGACTAATTGGCAGAGTTCCACCCAGGGCCAACAAGGTCCCGCCAATCATGGCAATCATGGCAAAAATCACGCTAAGTATTGGCACCCACAGCTGAGAGCTCGAGAGTCTCAGTGCTGCGGCAGCTGGGGTAACCAGTAGAGCAAGGACCAGAAGTGCTCCAACAATCTGAACCGCGGCTGCGACCGACAACCCCAGCAGCATCACAAACACAATTCCCAACGCCTTGGTTGGCACACCCCTTGCCGCCGCCACCTCGGGATCCAGGGACGAGAAGCTCAGCGGTCTCCAGATCAGCAGCATCGCAACTAGAACGATGGCCGTGATGACCGCCATGGAAGCGAGTTTGGGGTCGTCAACCGCCACGATCTGACCCGTTAGAAGGCCGAACTTGTTCGCTGCGCGACCTGGATAGAGGGACAGTGCCAAGATGCCAAGGCCTAGACCAAAAGGCATCAGCACGGCGACTATGGAATTTCGATCCTTGGCACGCTCACCTAGGAAGGCGATTATTGCGGCAGCAATGATTGAGCCAAAAACCGAACCCAGAACTACATCAAGCCCAATCAGCAGAAAGATTGCCGCTCCTGCAAACGAGAGTTCTGCGATGCCGTGGACAGCGAAAGACAGCTCTCGGGTCATGACAAAGACCCCAACCAAGCCTCCAATCAGCGCCAAGAGTGCTCCTGCAAGCAGGGAGTTGGTGACCAGCGGCAGAAGCCTGTCGTAGTCGGTGAAATTGAAAACCTGTGACCAGTCCACTAGACCCACTCCTCGTCTTCATGGTGGTCGTGATCGTGAGCACCCAGCACCACGATTCGACCCTGGTTACGAACCACATCAATCTCAGCGCCATAGAGCTCGGAAAGAACTTCAGAGCGAAGCACCTCGTCTGGGGTGCCGATCGAGTACTTACCCTGCGCGAGATAGAGCACGCGGTCTACGTAATCCATCACCGGATTTACATCGTGAGTCACAAACAAAACCGAGGTGCCCTCTTGCCTGCGCTCTGCAATCAGCGAACTCACTACGTGCTGATGGTGCAGATCAAGAGCGCTCAGTGGCTCATCGGCCAAGATCAACTTGGGGTGGGAAATCAGTGCTTGAGCAACCCTGACCCGTTGCATCTCTCCGCCGGAAAGTGAGCCGATTGGCTTTTGTGCCAGGTCCTCGGCATCAACCGACTTCAGCGCTTCAAGAGCCAACTTGCGCTTGGTCATTGAGGGAAATGGCACCCCGTAGCTGTGGCCATCGAGTCCAAACCTTACGGTGTCGATAACCCTCAGCGGCAGCCCTGAGTCAACGGCTCGGTGCTGGGGCACGTAGCCAATTTTGGTGTTTCCGTGCAGGACGGGCTTGCCATCAAAGGTGATCTCGCCCGAACTCAAGCGCTGCTGACCAAGGATTGACTTGAGCAACATCGACTTTCCCGAGCCGTTTGCTCCGATTACCGCGATGAATTCACCGGGGTGGATATCGAAGTTCAGGTTGGACCAAATCGCCCGCTCACCAAGGGTCAGCGAGGCGTTTTGGACTTTTAGAACATCAATCAACTAGTAGACAGCCTCCTGGAGCTGGTCAACCACGTGGTTGAGCCAATCCAGATAATCGGTACTGGCGAGTGCGTTTGCCGAAGGGGTCTCAGCAACCGAAACCACCGGCCTACCACCGGCCTCGGCCGCAGCCTTTAGGCGATCCGAGGTCGGGTCCTGAGTGCCAACGTTGACCACCAAGATGGCTGCAACCTTGTTCTTGAGTAGTTTCTCAGCCTCATTTAGCGCTGCAACAGGAACGTCACGCTCCTCTTCGATCGCATCTGCCAGGGCTTCTGGGGTTAGGTTCTGGAAGCCCGCATCCTCCAAAAGAAGGTTGGCGACTCCTTCGGAAGCGATGAAGCCGGCTCCGAGAGCTCGCTCACGGAGCGCCTCAACACGAAGTTCGATGTTTGCAAGCTCGGATTTGAAGAACTCGAGATTCTTGGTCACGTCAGCTTCTGCCTCTGGGCGTAGCTCGATGATTGAGGCCGCAATCTCCTCGGCAGCATGCTCTGTCTTTGCTAGATCAAACCAGATGTGCTCATTGGCGTGGTCATGAGTGTCCTCGGCATGAGTCTCTTCGGCATGCGCTTCGTCGCCGTGAATGTGCTCACCTTCGACCAGCTTTAGAAAAACTCCCTGGTTATTTGAGGCTTCGAACAACTGCGTCATGAAGTCGTCATAGCCACCACCGTTTGCAATTACCAGCTCGGCTTCCTCAACGACAAGCTGGTCACGAGCTGATGCCTGGTAGGAGTGTGGATCTTGGTTGCCAGGAACGATCGTTGTTACCTCAACCCAGTCACCACCAACGATGCCGGTGACGCTGGCCCAGACCTCAGTTGACGCTGCCACCGAAACCTTGCCTGTCTCGCCCTCGCGGGTGAGGGTTGGTGATGCCGAGCTCGATGGTTGTGGATTAGAACCGAAAATCTGAGGGGCGAGAAAGAACGCCGCGACTAAACCTGCAACTACTGCGGCAGCAATAGCAATCCAAGATTTCTTCATGTCGGAATGCTAACTCTTATTGAAAATGATTGTCAATTCCAATTAGTCAAGTAGCAGTGCAGGTTCCTCAATCACGCTTGCAACGTCTTGGACGAATCTGGAGGCAACGTCACCATCGACCACACGGTGATCAAAGGTTGCGCCAATCGTGGTGATCTGGCGAACCACGATCTCGTCATCAACTACCCAAGGCTTCTTGCGAATCGAGCCGAGGGCAACGATGCCAACCTCGCCGGGATTCAAGATCGGAGTACCGGTGTCAACACCGAAAACTCCAATGTTGGTAATGGTGATGGTTCCGTCTTTCATGTCCTCTGGCGTGGTTCGACCGTCACGGGCCGTCGCAGCTAGCTGCTCAATTGCCTGAGCGAGCTCAATCATGCTCATTTGATCAGCGTTTTTAATGTTTGGCACAATCAAGCCCCTAGGGGTCGCTGCAGCGATGCCTAGATTTACGAAGTTGTGGACGATGATCTCCTCATCGGTCCAGGTGGAGTTCACCATGCGGTTTCTTCTTACCGCCCAAATCATGGCCTTTGCCATGATCAATAGCGGAGTGACCTTGATGCCCGCAAAGTCAACGGAGTTCTTGAGTCGTTTGACGTACTCCATGGTTCTGGTGGCGTCGACGTCCACAAAGATGCTGACGTGCGGAGCGGTAAAGGCACTCTTCACCATTGCGCTCGCGATTGCCTTACGAACACCCTTGACCGGGATCCGCTCTTCACGCTCCGATGGCACATCTGGTGTGGTCAGGTTCTTGAAGACACTGGCCTGGCTTGCTGAACCGATTACATCATCGCGGGTGATCTCACCGTGGGCACCGGTTCCCTGCACCAGATTCAGATCAACTCCAAGCTCCTTAGCGAGCTTGCGAATTGGTGGTTTGGCCATGACAGCATCGGCTGCAGTGGTGGCTCTGACCATGGCCACTGGGATTGCCGTGGTGATTGGAGCTTGTTTCACAGCCCTGCGACGTCGCGAGCCTGCTTCGCCGGTGTCGCCGTAGCCAACCAGAGTGGGCAATTTGTATTCAGCACCGGTGTCGGTTTCAACCTCAACGGCTGCCACAGGTGCATCAAAGGTGGCCATGGCTGGAACCACACCCGAGGTCACGTTTACCGAGATGATCGGGGTTCCAACCTCAACGGTTTCACCCTCTTTGGCCAGCAGTTCCTCAACCACACCCTCAAATGGGCAGGGCAGCTCAACGATGGACTTTGCGGTTTCTATCTCGCAGATGGTCTGGTTGACCGCGACTTTTTGCCCAGGGGCAACTTTCCAAGACACAATCTCGGCTTCGGTGAGGCCTTCACCAACATCTGGAAGTGGAAACTTAGCGATGCTCATCGAAATCTCCTAGTAGGCCATGATTCGGTCGATTGCCTCAAGGATGCGGTCCGCATCAGGCAGGTAGGCTTCCTCGAGCTTCGAGGGAGGGTAAGGGGTGTCAAAACCACCAACTCGAAGCACAGGCGCCTCGAGGTTGTAGAAATTGTGCTCCGCTACGCGGGCTGCAATCTCGCTAGAGATTGAGACGTTGGTTGGTGCTTCATGGGCAATAACCAGCCTGCCGGTTTTCTGAACCGAGGCAAAGATGGTCGGGTAATCAATCGGTGCGAGTGAGCGAAGATCGATTACCTCAATCGATACGCCCTCTTCGGCACCAATCTCGGCAGCCTGCAGGGCGGTTGTCACCATGGGGCCATAGGCCAAAAGCGTTACCTGCGAACCTTCCCGCAGCAACCTTGCTGAGTGCAGCGGCATTGGTGCGACATCCAGATTCACCGGACCCTTTTGCCAATAGCGACGCTTTGGTTCAAAGATGATCACCGGGTCAGGACTCTGAATCGCCTGCTGAATCATCCAGTAGGCATCGTTTGGATTCGACGGCGAAACAATTCTCAGACCCGCGGTGTGGGCAAAGTAGGCCTCCGGGCTCTCGGAGTGATGCTCCACAGCACCAATACCTCCACCGAATGGGATGCGGATCACAACTGGCATCTGGGTGAAACCCTCGGAGCGGTAGGTGAGCTTGGCAAGCTGTGAGGTGATCTGGTTGAACGCTGGAAAGACGAAGCCATCGAACTGAATCTCCGCCACCGGGCGATAACCGCGCATGGCAAGTCCGATTGCTGTACCCACGATTCCAGATTCAGCAATCGGAGAGTTGAACACTCGTTGCTCACCAAACTCGGCATGCAGCCCCTCGGTTACTCGGAAGACTCCTCCGAGTTCGGCGACATCCTCACCGAAAACCAAAACCTTGGGGTCGTCCTGCATTGCCTTTTGAAGACCCGCGTTCAGGGCCTTGGCAATCGCCATGTCTTTATAACTACTCATGGCCACCCATCTGCTGCTCATAGGCCTGGAGCCAGGCTTTTTGGCGGTCAATGTCTGGGTGTGGCTCAGAGTAGACGTTGTGGAAGATGTTTTCTAACGGTGGTGTTGGTAGGGCGAAGGTCTCAGCCCTAATCTGAGCAGCCAGCTCGTCTCCAGCAACCTTCACTTCGTCAAAGAAGTCGTCTCCAATTCCCTGGCGTCTTAGGAACTTCTCAAAGCGAATAAGAGGATCTCTGGCTTTCCAGTAATCGACCTCGTCCTCCGAGCGGTACTTGGTGGGGTCGTCACTGGTGGTGTGTGCACCAATTCGATAGGTAAGAGCCTCAATCAAATAAGGACCCATGCCGGATCTGGCCTGATCCATGTGGAACTTGGTTGCTGCGTAGCAAGCCAAAACATCGTTTCCGTCAACTCTCATGCCCGGTACGCCAAAACCCTCGCCGCGCCTATACAGCGGCACCTTGGTTTGGCGATCAACGTGCGAGGAGATTGCCCATTGGTTGTTCTGCACAAAGAAAACAATCGGTGACTCGTTGATGGCAGCAAAAAGCAGAGACTCTGAAACATCACCCTCGGCGGTTGCACCATCTCCAAAGTAGGAAATAACGGCTAGGTCCTTGTCCTTGTCACCGGTTCCAACCAAGCCATCAAACTTCACGCCCATCGCGTAACCAACGGCGTGCAGAACCTGAGAACCGAGCACGATTGCGTAGAGGTGGTAGCGGGTTTCCTCGGGGTTCCAGCCACCGTGATTCACACCGCGCATCATTTTGAGGATTGACATCAGCTCGACGCCGTGGGTGATTGCCACACCGTGCTCTCGGTAGCTAGGGAAGATGTGATCGTTTGGGCCAACTCCGTAGCCAGAACCAATCTGGGCACCCTCTTGACCAATCGCTGGGACCCAAAGCCCTAGCTGACCCTGGCGCTGCAGCGCAATAGCCTCGATGTCGAACCTGCGAATCCTGGCCATGTCACGGTAAAACTTGGTCAAATCCTCGGTAGTGAGGGCATCAACCAGCTCCCCATACTTGGCATACTCCTTGGGCACACCAAAGGTGCCGTCTGGGGCCAAAAATTGCATCATTGGCTGGGAGTCCTGGGTCACAAAAGCTAATTTAGCCTGCGGGCTGAGAGAATGGGGCCATGTTGCGTTTTCTAGTGAGCACGATTGTCAATGCCGTAGGTCTTTGGGTAGCCACCCTCGTGGTACCTCAGGTCCAGCTAACCCCTTATGGCGGTGATGGACTTTGGGAAACTATGGCTTCGTTCCTGCTTATTGGAGCCCTCTTTGGCTTGGTGAACGCAATCATTGGACCGGTTATCAAGATTCTGGCTTTCCCGCTCTACATCATTACTTTTGGACTGATCTCCTTTGTGATCAACGGAGCACTTCTGTTACTCGTCGCTTGGCTAGGCAACCTTCTCGGAGCCGATGTGTTTTCAATCGACGGATTCACCTCCGAGGGCCTAGAGATTGCCTCCTTCGGCTGGGCAATTCTGGCGGCACTTGTCATGAGCGTTGCCAGCTTTGTTACTCGCTCAGTCCTCAAGGTGCTAAAGATCCGCTAGTCCCGACTCAGCTCAAAGACATACCTCAGCCCGGGCTGATTCGGCATTTGACTGATTTGCTCCTGCACTCGAATCAACCCAAGGTCGGTCTTGCCATCTAACTCTTTGGCAAATTCGACATAGCTAGCCACTTTGTGAGCATCGATAACCGATGCAAAATCACGCTCATTCGAAGCTGTTACCCAGTTGTCCTGCATCGGGTTGATCTGGCCGCCTAGGTGGGGAACGGGGTCGCCTTGATTCTGCAGCGCGATAACCGGAACCTGCAGATCGAATTGGGCGATCGGTCCACCCAGACTTACTAAACCTGCAACCTGGTATGGCTGGTCTGTGCTTGCCAGCTGTGCTGCAACCAGTGCACCCTGGGAGTGACCCACAAATAGCACTGAGTCTGATGCACCTGCTTTGAGCTGTACGAGGGCGTCCGATACGGCCAGCTGGGTAGGGGAGGCCTGAACTCCGCCGAAGGCGGTCAAGTTTGAACGCATATTCAAGGGGTTCTTTCCCCACAGATCAAGGCTTTGGGTGCCTGGGATATAAACAACCAACTTTCGTCCGTAGCCATGTTTGAAGACATCGACAAATATCCGTGATCCCGGATTCGCGTAAGCCCGCGCTACCTGTTGAGCGTGCCCGGAGAGGTTGGGCACGGACCTTGTTTTATCAATTTCAACCAGCTTTGAACTGCCTGAGGTATCTAGCGGCACTGAAGCAAGTTTTAGATTGGCCTGTTGCTCCCCCACTAGATGCTGAGCGGAGTTGTAGCCAAAGGCCGCAGTGGTGAGTCGAAGTGAGGCGGCCACGAGAGCGGTTTTGGCCAAATTTGCTCTGCCCGTCAGGCCCATCACCGCAAACGTCGCACCAACATTGGCCAAAAGCTTGGTCGAGCCATCAAACAGGGCGATCGGCTGGCCCATCAGACTTGAAAACTTGCTTACGGGCGAGAGTACGGAGTTCACTAAACCCAACACCTGACTCTCCGTCGAAAAATAACTATCGGCAGCAAATTGCGTTCGGACGGCCAGAGCGCGAACTCGATCTGCCAGGCCAGGCAAGAGCATGGAGAGCTGGATTTGGGCCACTGGAGCGAAGATTCCCGCGCTTACGCCAGCAAATCTGGCATGGTCAAGGTTTTGTGCTGCTAGTTGTAGAGCTCCTGAGATTCTTACTAGCTCGTTGTAGCTGGCAACCACAACCGGATTGCCTCCATAGATTTCTACCCCCACAACAGCTCCCGAATTGCGGCGAGTTCAGCCATCAAGGCCCTAACCTCGGTCTCAAGAGCCGAGGCCGCAGGTCCTTGCCACTGCGATGGATTGGGCAGGGCATCCACCAAGAGATAGCGGGCGTTATCGAGCTCAAACATGCGCTCAGCCTGACTTCAAAGGAGACTCCCTTGCCAACAAAATCTCCAGCTGTGTAAATCAAAACCAGATTTTGTCCTGTGGATGGGGCAAACTAGGCGGGTGAGCAAACTCTCGACACAGCCGCTAAGTCCGCTAGACGGTAGATACAGCGCTCAGGTCAAAGACCTTGGCGAGTACCTCAGTGAGGCCGGCCTAAACCGTGCCCGAATCCAGGTTGAAATCGAGTGGCTGATATGGCTTGCAAACCGCAATCTGCTCGGGACAAACACCTCGATTTCAAGTTCTGAGGAAAAGCAGCTTCGTTCCCTGTCGGAGGAATTTGACGATAAGGCCGTTGCCGAGCTAGCGAAGCTCGAGGCCACAACCAAGCACGACGTAAAAGCCGTTGAGTACTACATTCGCGCAGCCCTTACCGAGCTTGGGCGAGACGATTTAGCTGAATTGGTGCACTTTGGCTGCACCTCTGAGGACATCAATAACCTCGCCTACGCAATCACAATCTCTGATGCAGTCAAGCAAGTCTGGCTGCCAAAGGCGAAAGCCTTAGTTGCCAAGCTCAAGCAGGTTTCACACAAGCATGTTGACGCCGCAATGCTGTCTCGCACGCACGGTCAGCCAGCAACCCCATCAACCATGGGTAAGGAGCTGGCGGTCTTTGTCCACAGACTCAGTCGCCAGCTAGCAAGAGTCGAAAACCAGGAGTACCTGGGCAAATTCTCTGGGGCGACCGGCACGTTTTCGGCCCATGTTGTGGCCGCACCATTAGTTGACTGGGTCTCGGAGTCAAAGGGATTCGTTTCCCACCTCGGCCTTAGCTGGAATCCCCTAACCACCCAGATCGAGTCTCATGACTGGCAGGCGGAGCTTTACCAGTCGGTAACGCATTTCAATCGGGTGCTCCACAACCTCGCAACCGACATCTGGACCTACATTTCGCTGAACTACTTCAAGCAGATACCGGTTGCTGGGGCAACAGGGTCTTCGACCATGCCTCACAAGGTCAACCCAATCAAGTTTGAGAACGCCGAAGCCAACCTTGAGTTGAGCAATGCCATCTTGGATTCACTCTCTCAAACCCTCGTCACCTCCAGGTTGCAGCGCGATCTGACCGATTCCTCGGCGCAACGCAATATTGGTGTTGGATTTGGGCACTCACTACTCGCCATCGACAACATTTCTCGTGGCTTGGATGAGCTAGCGCTCAATGAAGCCGTGCTACTTGCGGACCTGCTAGATAACTGGGAGGTGCTCGGTGAGGCAATTCAAACTGCAATTCGAGCCGATGTGGCCCGCAAAGAGTCTGACATCACCGATCCCTATGCGCTTTTGAAGGAGCTCACCCGCGGGAAAAAGGTCGGTGAGACTGAGCTTTTGGAGTTCGTATCGGGCTTGAAGGTCTCAGCGTCCACCAAGGAACGTCTTCTGAAGCTACGGCCTGAAACCTATGTGGGGCTCGCAAGCGAGCTGGCCAAGAGATTTATCTAGCGAAGTTTTGGCAGGTTAGGGTCTGAATCGTCTGGCTTGTAGCTCAGATCCAAAGTAGCGATCGACACCAGGGCAATGATGAATGCGCCCAGACCCCAAATCACACCAGTCTCAACGAACCTTGTGCCAAAAGTGACCAGAACACCCACCACCACACCGGTAATAGTGGCGATGATCATGTAGGAACGTAGATTGGCGAACTTCTTCACCCGAAAAGCCTACTTCGGCTTTTTGCCCGATGCAGCCGCGATGCCCAAATGAACACCTGACATAGCAAGATAGGCGCCAAAAAACCCGACTGCGCTGACCGTATCGAGCGAAACAGCGAGGAAAAGCAGTCCAAGTAACAGGCCAAACACCGCCGAAATCAAAAAGTCCTTGCCGGCTTGGGTCTTGAATCCGCTGCGACGGCCCTGGTACAACTCAAATGCCCCTGAAATCAAGCCCCAGGCCGCCACCAGAGCAAGAAATGCAGGGAGTTGGGTCGTTTGATTTCCAAGCGCAAGGAATGCAAACAGTCCAACAAGCAGGGCCAAAACCGCAACCGGAAGCTCCTGCAGAGCGGAGAGATCGGCTTTTTTGGTAAGGGTCAGAGCAGTCAATCCAAGACCCAGTGAAACTCCATAAACACCGAGGACCGTAAGGCCAACGTCAGGGCCGTGAGCCTGATTGAAGGTGATGAAAATGCCTAGACCAAAGCTAATTGCCGCTCTGAAAGCCTGCTTGTAGTTCACGTTCACTAGCTTGGCATATTCACAAAGCGCGAGTACTGACCGTGGAAGGCAACCACAACGGTGCCGGTGGGTCCGTTTCGCTGCTTGGCCAGGATCAAGTCGGCTTCGCCCGCTCGTGGGTGATCTTTTTCATAAATACCCTCGCGGTGAAGCAGGACGACAACGTCGGCGTCCTGCTCAAGCGAACCAGATTCACGCAGGTGCGAGATTTCGGGACGCTTGTCCTTTGACTGCTCAGTCTGGCGATTGAGCTGTGATAGGGCCACCACTGGGATCCCGAGCTCTTTAGCAAGTAGCTTCAGCGCTCTTGAGAACTCTGAAACCTCTTGCTGACGAGACTCGACTTTTTTACCGCTGGACATCAGCTGGATGTAGTCGATTACGACCATCTTTAGGTCAACCTGCTGCGCCAGCCTGCGGCACTTAGCGCGTATCTCAACCAGTGACATGTTGGGGCTGTCGTCGATATAGAGCGGCGCATCGTTGATCTTGCCGCGGATAGCAGCGAGCCTGGTCCAATCCGCCTCGGACAGATTTCCCTTACGCATCGACTGCAGGTAGATAGAGGATTCTGCGGCGAGCATGCGCATCGCAATCTCGGCTCGACCCATTTCTAGCGAGAAGAAGATGGTTGCTTTGTTGTGCTTGATTGCAGCGGCGCGAGCAATATCAAGGGCGAAAGTTGACTTACCTACCGCGGGTCTAGCAGCCACGATCACGAGCTGTCCCGGGTGAAGACCGTGGGTAAGGGCATCCAAGTCGGTAAAGCCGGTTGGGATTCCGGTTAGCTCGCCACCGCGCTTCTGCGCGGTTTCAATTTCGTGAATAGCGGCCTCAATGGAATCGCTCAGCCCTACATAATCCTCTTTCGAGGTTTGGCTAACCACCTTGTAGACCTCGGCCTGGGCTTGGTTAACCAGGTCGGTTACTTCTCCTTGGCTTTCGTAGCCGGACTGAGCAATTCTGGTGCCTGCCTCAATGAGTCTCCTCAGGATGGACTTCTCGGCAACAATTTGGGCGTAGTAGCTGGCATTTGCTGCGGTAGGAACGTAGCTAGTGAGCGAGTGGAGGTAGTCCGCACCGCCTGCCTTCACGAGGTTTCCCTGCTTGTTTAGCTCGTCCGAAACCGCGATGACATCGGTTGGCTCGCCCTTGCCAAACAGGCTCAGAATCGCGTTGAAGATGAGCTCGTGCTTGGGGGCGTAGAAATCTGAACCCGAGACCATCTCAAAGACCTCGGCCACGGCCTCCTGGCTAAGGAGCATGCCGCCTAGGGTGGACTGTTCGGCGTCGAGATTGTGGGGCAAAACCCTAGGATCCGAAGCCGGAACTGGCTGCAGCATAGTCATGCGCTACTCCTTCCAAGCAATGAATCTTGTATAGCTTGGGGCACTGACAACTAGGTTTCAACATGGGTTGTGAATAACTGTGGATAACTCTGTGGAAACACGCCGAACAAAGCTGTGCATAACTGTGGATAACCTGTGGAGAAAAAACTGAAACGGGCTTGAAGCCCATATTTTTCGCGGGTAGTGGTTGTGGATAAATTTAAGTGGAAAACTTTCAAGTTGAACCTGAGGGTTGTGGATAACCGCACACCAGCCAGGCATAAAAATAAGGGTCCGCAGGACTGCGGACCCTTATTTGTTTAGTTTCTGTTTACTTAGCAGCCACTACCTGGAGCTTGAGGTTTGCAACTAGCTCGCCTACGCGAACGGTTGCCTCGTACTCACCGGTTGACTTGATGTTGCTTGCGAACTCAACCTTGCGCTTGTCTAGAGCTCCTAGGCCGGCAGCCGCAGCTGCGTCCACAACATCGCTTGTCTTAACGGAGCCGAATAGACGGCCGTCCTTACCTGCCTTGACGGCGATACGGATTGCCTTCTCCTCGAGCTTGGCCTTCAGCGCCTTTGCCTCCTCCTCGGAAGCGATTGCGCGAGCCTGACGGGCTGCACGGATTGAGGTGACCTGCTTCTCGCCACCGCGGCTCCAGATAACTGCTAGGCCGTTAGGGATCAGGTAGTTACGTGCGTAACCGTCCTTTACCTCAACAACATCGCCTGCGGCACCTAGGCCAGAGACCTCATTGGTCAGAATTAGCTTCGACATGGGGGTTCTCCTTAGCGTCCTGCACCGGAGTATGGCAGTAGCGCCATCTCACGTGCGTTCTTGATGGCCTTGGCGATCTTGCGCTGGTCCTGCACGGTTGCACCCGTGATACGACGAGCGCGGATCTTGCCGCGGTCTGAAATGAACTTGCGAAGGGTAGCGACGTCTTTGTAGTCGATAACCTCGATCTTGATGGTCTTGACCGGCGCAAGCTTGGCAAACTTAGAGTTAATGCGAGGCTTGCGGGCCTGTGCTGACTTTCCAGCCATTTATGTTTCTCCTGAATCTTTCTAAAAGGGTGCTTCGTCGACGGTTGGGTCAGCCGCAGGGTTTGCCCAGGCGTTAGCGCCTGAAACCTGTGGCTTGGCATCCTGCCATGGGGACTCCACCTGGCCACCCTCGCGTGAGCGACGGGTTACCGAAGCGGTTGCGTAGCGCAGCGAAGGGCCGATCTCGTCAATTTCGAGTTCGAGAGAGGCACGAGCCTCACCCTGCGCGGTTTGGTAGGCAGAAGGTGCCTTGAGACGACCGGTAACCACAACTCGGGTTCCCTTGGTCAAGCTCTGAGCAATGTTCTCTGCCGCCTCACGCCATGCGGTGCAGCGAACCCATACGGTTTCGCCGTCCACCCATTCGTTGGTTGAGCGGTTAAGGGTGCGTGGGGTTGAGCCGACGCGCACTGACACAACGGCAACACCCCCCTGGGTGTAGCGAAGCTCCGGATCGTCAGCTAGGTTGCCGACGATGGTGACGCTAACCTCGCCAGCCATTTAGGACCTGTTACCTGCTGGACGCTTGCCTCCTGGACGAGGACCGCGAGGTGCGCGAACCTTCTCCTCAGGCACAAACTCAATTGGGTTGATGCTGAAAACAGCGTCTTCGAGACGTAGCACCTTGGTGCGTAGCACGTTCTCGTTCAGCTTCAGCTGACGGTCGACCTCAATCACAGCAGCTGGCTCGCAGGTCACGTTGACCACTGCGTATACGCCCTCTGCCTTCTTCTTGATTGGGAAGGTCATGCGACGTCGTCCCCAAATGTCAACCTTGTCCACGGTGCCGCCCTGTGCAGGGACGACAGCAAGGAACTTGTCGAGCATCGGGGCAACTGTGCGCTCATCAAGAGCAGGGTCAAGAATGACCATTAGCTCGTAGTTATGCATAGCTAACCCACCTCCTTCGGTCTAAACGGTCACGGTCCTTCCGTGACAGGAGGGTATTTTGCATAGTGTTGCCTCGGGCAACCTTGGAAGTCTAACGAGACTGCCACCAGGTAAGCAAGCGTTTTTTGGCTTCTTCTGGCCCAATTTCGCCCTCATCGAGGCGAATTTCCATCAAGAATTTGTAAGCCTGCCCGACCTCAGGACCAGGCTTTAGGCCAAGCAGCTCCATAATCGCTGCACCATCCAGCTCTGGGCGCAGCGAATCGAGCTCTTCCTGCTCCTGCAAAACCTTGATGCGCTGTTCTAGATCGTCGTAAGCGTGGGCAAGTCGATCAGCCTTGCGACGGTTTCGAGTTGTCACGTCGGCTCGAGTCAGTGCGTGCAGTCGAACTAGCTGATCTTCGGCGTCTCTGACATAGCGCCTCACAGCGCTGTCGCTCCACTGCTGGTCGGAGTATCCGAAGAAGCGCAGGTGAAGCTCAATCAACTTGGCCACCGCCTTGATGGTGTCGTTGTCGAAACGAAGCTCCTGAAGTCGCTTTTTTGCCAGCTTTGCGCCAACTACATCGTGGTGGTGGAAGGACACCGCCCCACCTGGCTCTAGACGTCTGGTTGCGGGCTTTCCGATGTCGTGCAGCAGGGCAGCAAGCCTGAGAATCAGGTCGTTTTCCAGCCCGTAGTCAGATTCGTAGTCGATCGCCTGTTCCACAACCGTGAGGGTGTGCTGATAAACGTCTTTGTGGTGGTGGTGCTCATCTAGTTCAAGCCTCAACGCAGGTAGCTCGGGTAGCACCAGGTCAGCGATCCCGGAGTCAACCAAGGCCTCGAGGCCGGGTCTTGGGTTTTTTGACAGCAGTAACTTAGCTAGCTCGTCTCTGACCCGCTCCATCGAGATGATCGTGATGCGCTCACGCATGGAAACCATCGCCTCAAAAGTCTCGGGTTCAATCTCGAATCCCAGCTGCGAGGCAAACCTTGCGGCACGCATCATGCGCAGTGGGTCATCAGAGAACGAGATCTCTGGCTTTGATGGGGTTTTGAGCGTGCTGAGCAGCAAATCACGAAGTCCGGATTGTGGGTCAACAAAGGTCCTGGAAGGAAGTCGCAGTGCCATGGCGTTGACGGTGAAGTCGCGCCTTACCAGGTCATCCTCGAGGTTGTCACCAAACTCAACCGTGGGTTTTCTGGTGGTTGCGTCGTAGGAATCCGCTCGGTAGGTCGTGATTTCGACCTTTTCATCGCCAATCTGGGCTGCGATGGTGCCAAAGGCGCGACCAATATCCCAGGTAGCGGATGCTATTGGCTTCAAGATCTTCAAGATCTGATCTGGGTTAGCGCTGGTGGTGAAATCTAGGTCTGGAGCGACTCTGCCCAGAATCGCGTCTCGCACTGGTCCACCCACCAGCGCCAGCTCGAAACCGGCTTCCTCAAAAAGTGCGCCAAGCCGGTCCAGCAGCGGATTTTGGGTGTTCCGCTGCAGGTTCTCCAGGGCTTGGGCGACGTCTAGCACGGCACTAGCTTGCCACAGAGGTTTTGCTAAACCACAAGTAGAGTTGCTGCATGAAAATCATCCGCCCACAGACCCAAATCGAGGTCTCGGCTGGCGGTTTGGTGATTAACAGCGAGAACCCAGGTCTGATAGCCCTAATTAGCCACAAAAATCGCGGTGGTAGGGCGGACTGGTGCATTCCCAAGGGACACATCGAACGCGGTGAGGACCTTGCTGTCACTGCGATTCGGGAGGTTTACGAGGAGACCGGCCTAGAAGCCGAGATCATCGACAAGCTTGGTGAGATCACCTACACCTTCAAGATCGGTTCCCAGCGCATCCGTAAGACCGTTCACCACTACCTACTTCGTCAAATTGGCGGCGAACTCTCGGGCGATCACGACCCAGCGGGCGAGGTTATCGAGGCCAAGTGGTTCCCGTTGGAGGAGCTGGAAAACGTTTTGGCACATGAAAACGAGCGTCGAGTTGCCCAACGAGCGCTGGAGATTCTGAATTGAAGCGCTTGCTTGCTGCTTTGATGGTGCTGTTCAGCATCTCTGGACCGGCGTTTGCATCGGATTCGGTTCACATTGTCCCCGGTAGCACCATCAACCTGGTTGCCAGGGATGCCAGAATCCCGGTTACGGTAATGAACCCCAGCTCAGTGCCCATGGAAGTGACCGTTTACGGGGCTGCAACCAGCTTCCGACTCGAAGTCCTTGATAGCCAAACCATTGTTGTTCCGGGCAACACCTCGGCCGTTGCCGAGTTGCCGGTGAGGGCAATTGCCAACGGCCCAGTCTCGATTCGATTATGGCTAGAGGTCAAAGGCAAACAAATCGGCGAGGAGAGCGTGATTGACGTCTCGGTGAACTACGACGTTGAGCTGTTCCTGCTGGTTTCGTTGGCTGTGGCGATGTTCTCGCTGATCGTGATTGGTGTGGTGAGGACGGTTGTGAAGCTAGCAAGGAGCCGGGGTGAGTGATCAGGAACCCTCGGTAACGAGAAGCTCGCTTTTGATGGCATCGGGAACCATAGTCTCCCGAATCCTGGGCTTTCTGCGCGCCGTAATGCTGGCGGCAGCGATCGGAGTCACAACCGATGCTGCGGACGCCTTCGGGGTCGCTAATCAACTCCCAAATAACGTCTACGCAATCATTGTTGGCGGTGTTCTCAATGCCGTCTTGGTGCCACAGCTAGTTCGCGCTCGAGCTCTCGCAGATGGCGGCAAGGGCTACATCGATCGATTTGTGACCCTGGCAATCACGGTGTTTTTCCTTCTCACCCTGGTTTTCACCCTGGCAGCGCCACTTTTGGTTCAGCTTTACACCTCGGAGTGGACTGCAGAGCAGCTAGCTTTGGCTACCGCCTTTGCATACTGGTGTCTGCCTCAGCTGTTTTTCTATGGCCTCTACTCGATCCTCGGTGAGGTGCTCAACTCAAGAAGCGCCTTCGGACCCTTTATGTGGGCACCGGTACTGAACAACGTGGTCTCGATTCTTGGTTTGGTCGCCTTCGTGGTGATTTTCGGTGCTGACCCCACGGGTGAGCGTTCGGTAGAAAACTGGGGAGCGGATCGAATAGCCCTGCTATCGGGTAGTGCAACCCTGGGTGTGGCGGCGCAGGCGCTGATTTTGCTACTCAGCTGGAAGCGAATCGGACTGAGTCTCTCGCTGAATTTCAGGTGGCGGGGCTTCGGGCTCGGGCCCGCTTTGCGGGCAGCCAGCTGGTCACTTGGAATGGTTTTAGTGACCCAGGTGGGTGGCTTGGTTCAGACCGCGGTTGCCTCAACCGCCGCTTCAGCACGGGACACAGCTGGCATCGGAGTCGCATCGGTCGCGGCGGCGGCGATTGCCTGGTTGATTTTTATGCTTCCACACTCGGTAGTGACGGTCTCGGTTGCAACTGCCTACTTCACAAGAATGGCGAAGCACGCCAGCCAGAGTGATTATGAAAAGTTCAAGCAGGACCTGACCTCCGGATTGAAGGTGATCGCGCTAGTTAGCGTCATCTCGTCAGCGCTAATCATGGTTCTGGCCTATCCGATTGCCAGGGTTTTTGCGGGCGAATACCCAGCAACAGTGGCTTTGGGGAACGTCATCATCGCCTTGATGGTTGGTTTGGTGCCATTCAGTTTCGTTTACATGATTCAACGCGCGTTTTTTGCGCTTGAGGACACCAGAACCCCGTTTGTGTTCACTACCGTCCAGATTGTCCTTCACATCGCGGGATCGCTGACGTTGGGAGCAGTGATGCCTAAGGAGTGGTTGGTGGTGTCGCTGTCTCTACTGACCGCAAGCACCATCATGGTTCAAGGAATCTTGGGCTACTTCTTGCTTCGCAAAAAAATCGGCGGCCTGAACGGCTTTGGCGTTGGAGCAGCACTTTTCAAGTTCATCCTGGCTGCTATCCCATCAACCGCACTCGCCTTAGTAACGCTGTGGGCGATTGGTGGTGTGGGAGAGGGGGCATTTGCCCTGGACAAAGTTGTCACCTCGATCATCGCCAGCATTTTGGTCGGTGGGGTGGGATTGGCTATCTATCTAGTGCTGCTATGGCTGATGAAAGTTCCACAGCTGCGCGAGGTATCAAGCGCTCTAGGCGCTAGGTTAAAGCGAGACTGAGAGTTGAACTCTTGGTGAAGACTTCCCAATCAAAGATGGAATACATAGATGACCATCTATGTTTGGGGTTAGGTAAGGAAGTGTCATGCGCGAAGTAATCATTATTGGATCCGGCCCAGCCGGCTACACAGCGGCAATCTATGCTGCGAGAGCCCAGCTCAACCCGCTGCTGATTGCCTCGAGCGTTGAGCCCGGTGGTGAGCTGATGAAGACCACCGAGGTTGAAAACTTCCCTGGTTTCCCTGAGGGTCTGATGGGCCCTGATCTGATGGCTAACTTCCAGGCTCAGGCTGAGCGCTTTGGCACCGAGATCCTGTTTGATGACGTGGTCGAAGTTGACCTAAAGGGCGATGTCAAGATCGTAAAGACTGGCGGTGGCGAAACCTTTGAAGCCAAGGCCGTCATCATTTCAACCGGAGCTGCCTACCGCGAGCTGGGACTTCCGAAGGAAAAAGAGCTCTCTGGACACGGGGTTTCTTGGTGTGCGACCTGTGACGGCTTCTTCTTCAGGGAGAAGACCATTGCCGTGGTTGGTGGTGGCGACTCAGCAATGGAGGAGGCCAACTTCCTGACCAAATTTGCCTCTAAGGTTTACATCATTCACCGTCGTGACAGCCTCAAGGCGTCCAAGATCATGCAGCAGCGCGCCTTTGATAACCCAAAGATCGAGTTCATCTGGAACTCAGCTGTTGCTGAACTAAAAGGTGAAGGCAAACTCGAGGGTGTTGTGCTTGAAAACACCGTCAATGGTGAGAAGTCTGAGCTTGCCCTGGATGGTTTGTTTATCGCGATTGGAAATGACCCGAGGGTTTGGCTTGTTGAGAACCAGGTAGAGCTAACCGAAGAGCGCTTCATCAAGGTCGAGGGTCGTTCGTCAAAGACCTCGCTTCCTGGCGTCTTTGCCGCCGGCGACGTAATCGACCCAACCTACCGTCAGGCAATCACAGCCGCTGGATCGGGTTGTGTTGCTGCTTTGGATGCCGAGCACTACCTGTCGAATCACTAGGAGGTTTTACGTGAAACCAGTAAACGCCACCAGCGCAAGCTTCAAGACCGAGGTCTTGGACGCTGAGCTACCCGTAATCGTTGACTTTTGGGCGGAGTGGTGCGGTCCATGCCGCATGGTTGCCCCAGTTCTAGACGAGATTGCCAGCGAGTACGAGGGCAAGCTCAAGATTGTCAAGGTGAACGTTGATGAGGAGCCACAGCTGGCCATGGATTACCAGGTAACAGGTATTCCGCTACTTGGTGTATTCCAGGGCGGCAAGATCGTGAAGCACCTCGTTGGGGCAAGACCAAAAGCTGCAATCCTCTCGGAGATCAACGAGTTCATCTCCTAGTCCCGCGAATTTATTGGGCAAAACCCCCCGTTTCGGGCTAAGCTAGCCAAAAATCGGGGAGTGTAGATGACTCAGACGCGTTCAGGCAGTGTTACCAACTTTGACAGTTGGAAGCACGCGTACGCGGCGCGAGCAGCAAATCTCTCAGTATCCGAGGTTCGAGCACTGTTCTCAGTGGTATCCAGGCCTGAGGTCGTCTCCTTGGCTGGCGGAATGCCGGATGTTTCTGCGCTAGATGGCGCATTGATCGAAGAAGCCTTCAACTCGATGATGGCTTCAAGGCGCAACTATGCGCTCCAGTACGGCGGTGGCCAGGGCGACCTAAGACTGCGCGAGCAAATCCAAGAGATCATGCTGCTCGACGGTGTTCACGGTTCGGTCGACGACATCATGATTACCACCGGCTCTCAGCATGCTCTCGAGCTTCTCGCAGACTTGTTCCTGGACGCCGGCGACGTGGTTTTGGTTGAGGCACCGAGTTACGTAGGCGCTGTGGGCATTTTCCGCCACAAAGAGGCTCACATCGAGCATGTTTTCACGGACGAGGACGGTATTTCCCCGGAGGCGTTAGCCGAAGCAGCCGATCGAATGGTTGCCGCGGGCAAGAAGGTCAAACTTCTCTATTTGGTGCCGAATTTTGCCAACCCAAGCGGTGTGACGCTGTCTGCAGAGCGCCGTCAACAGGTTCTAGAGGTTTGTCGTGAGCGCGGAATCCTGATCATTGAGGACAATCCCTACGGACTTTTGTACTTTGAAAACCAGCCTCCCAAGGCCCTGCGCGCCTTTGATTCCGAGGGGGTTGTCTATCTTGGGTCCTTCTCCAAAATCCTTTCCCCGGGCCTCAGGGTGGGCTACGTGCTAGCACCCCCAGCCATCAGGGACAAGCTGATCCTGGCTAACGAGTCAGCGATTCTTTCGCCAGCAACCTTCGCTCAGATGTTGGTTAGCGAATACCTTTCGATTTCTGACTGGAAAGGGCAGATCGACCGCTATCGCAATCTCTACCGCGAGAAGCGCGATGCGGCTCTAGAAGCACTGGAGCAGTACTTGCCACGGGTGCAAACAACTAGGCCAAACGGTGGTTTCTTCCTATGGCTGACGCTTCCAGATGGCCTAAACAGCAAGGAAATGTTGCCATTGGCGGTCACCGAGTTGGTTGCCTACACTCCGGGAACCGCCTTCTACGGCGATGGTCGAGGTCAGAACAACATTCGAGTTTGCTACTCTCACCCAACTGCTGAGAACGTCAAGGTGGGCATCAAGCGACTTTCCAACGTCATCAACCTGCAGCTTGATCTCCTAGACACCTTCAGGTCTGAGTAGTCATGTCACTCAGGGTTCTGGTTCTAGCGGGTGGTATTTCACACGAACGCGATGTTTCTCTCAAATCTGGGCGTCGGGTTGCCGATGCCCTGATTGATGCTGGGGCAGAGGTCGAAATTCGTGAACCAGACGCAGATTTGATTGGGCACCTGATTGCATCAAGACCTGATGTGGTTTGGTCAACCCTGCATGGCGCGGTGGGAGAGGATGGGACAATTCAGTCCCTGTTGGAGCTTGCTGGGATCGCCTTTGTTGGCTCCGATGGCGCTGCGGCCAAACTGGCATGGCACAAGCCAACCGCCAAGACAATTCTTAGGCGTCACGGTATTCAGACCCCTGACTCAATTTCGCTTCCCCGGGCTACTTTCCGAGAGCTAAACGCCGAGTCAGTGCTGGCCATGGTTGGCACTCAGTTGGGGTTCCCGCTTATCGTCAAGCCCGCGGAGAGCGGTTCGGCCCAGGGAGTAACCCGAGTTAACAGTGCTGCCGGATTCGCCAAAGCCATGGTTGATGCCTTTGTTTACTGCGACACCGTGCTGATTGAGAAGTTCATTGAGGGCACAGAACTGGCGATTTCGATTGTTGACCTGGGTTTTGGGCCAAGGGCCTTACCAGCTGTCGAGGTTGAGGTTGAGAACGGCAGCTTCGGCTACAGCGAGCGTTACAGTCCGGGTGAAACCAACTATTACGTGCCAGCAAGATTGAGCCCAAACGTGGTCGAGAGAGCCGCCGAGGTCGCCCTTACAGCTCACAACGCTTTGAGATTGCGCCATCTTTCAAGAATTGACATCATCGTTGATCACGAGGGGACGCCCTGGTTCCTGGAGGCCAACGTCACTCCAGGAATGACAGAAACTTCGCTTTTCCCGCAGGCAGTGCTCGCAGATGGGTCAAACCTGTCGGAGTCCTATCTGACCATTGCTCAAGCAGCAATCAGGGGCTAGTTCTTCTGGATTTGCTCCACAATGCGACGCAAATCAGCTACATTTCCAAACTCAATGATTAGCTGGCCCTTTTTACGACCCAGTTGAATCTTCACGACGGTATTCAGCTTCTCACCTAGAGAATCAGACATCTCCTTGAGCATGTCCTGCTTGCCACCGGGGACAATCTTCGCCTTCTTTGGCTTGACCTTTACGCCACCGACTAGCTCCTCCAAACCGCGAACCGACAGTCCCTCGCGGATTACGCGGTCAGCCAACGAGCTCATCAGCTCCTCGTTTGGAGCGCCAAGCAGCGCACGGGCGTGGCCGGCGGAGAGCACTCCTGACGCCACCTTGGCCTGAACCGCCACCGGAAGCCTCAGTAGGCGCAGGGTGTTAGTTATCTGAGGTCTGGAGCGGCCCAGACGGTCAGCAAGCTGCTCCTGAGTAGTTCCAAAGTCCTCCAGAAGCTGCTTATAGGCAGATGCTTCTTCAAGAGGATTGAGATTTGCTCTGTGAAGGTTCTCCAAAAGAGCGTCTCGTAGCATGTTTTCATCGGCGGTCTCGCGCACCACGGCTGGAATTGTGGTCAGACCGGCTTCTTTGGATGCCCTGAGTCTGCGCTCACCCATGATGAGCTCAAATCCTGAGCCTTTTGGCCTTACAACCACAGGTTGAAGCACACCGAACTCACGAATCGAGTGAACTAGCTCGGCAAACTGCTCTGGCTCAAAAACGCTTCTGGGCTGCTGCGGGTTCGGGGTGATTTGAGAGATCTCAAGATCTACAAACCGAGCCCCCGGCACGGGAGCCAGGCTCGGTGAGGTGGTGTTTGTGAAGAATACATCGACAGCATCCCGGTCACCGCCTGGAATTAGTGAGCCAATGCCTCGACCTAAGCCGCCGCGCTTTTTCTCTTCACTCATCTGATTACTCCTCTTTGAGCCAATTCGATTGCGGCTTCCTGATAGGCCAGGGAGCCTGAATTCTTGGGGTCGTAGCTAATTGCCGTCTGACCGAAGCTTGGAGCCTCGGAGAGCCTCACAGAGCGGGGAATCGTCGCATTCAGGGTCTCTTTAGGGAAATACTTTCTGACCTCGGCTGCAACTTCGGTGCTGAGGTTAGTTCGGTTGTCATACATCGTGAGCAGAATCCCACCGACAATCAGCGTGGGGTTCAATGCTTTGCGAACCCGCTCAATGTTGCTCATCAGCTGGGTTACACCTTCGAGTGCGTAGTATTCGCACTGAATTGGCACCAAAACCTCGGTCGCAGCAACCAACGCATTGACCGTCAACAGCCCCAGCGAAGGGGGAGAGTCTATAAAAACAAAGTGGATTGGGTCTTCGAGGGAAGCCAGGAAAGTCTGTAGTGCGTTGGCAAGTACTTTCTCGCGATTCTCAAAGCCAACCATGTCGATTTCAGCACCCGCCAGGTTGATTGTCGCGGGTAGACAGAATAGGTTCTGGTGCTCAGGGCTTGGCTTCACGGCGTCGGCCATTGGCAAACCATCAACCAAGACTTCGTAGCTACCGGTTACGCCGTTGTGATGCTCGACGCCAAGGGCTGTAGATGCGTTTCCCTGTGGATCTAGATCGATTACGAGTACTCGAAGGCCCTTGCGAGCCAGCGATGCCGCCAGGTTTACAGCGGTGGTGGTCTTTCCCACACCGCCCTTTTGGTTGGAAATGGTGAGGATTCGCGTAGATTTAGGGGCTTCAAGAACGGCTTCGGCGACCCTTTTGGCCCGTTCGTTGTTCTGAGTCATCTCCCGCAAAAGGGGAGTGTTTTGCGCTAATTGACTCACTTGCGCTCCGATGTTTCACGTGAAACATGAGTCACATTGGTTTGACCCAAACCCTGCCAGCCAATAGGGGTAGGAGAGGTTTCAAGTCGGTCATTTGGGTAGCCCATACCGGGCTTTACGGTTGCAGCGGTGTTTGCGGTTAGGTCTGCTGGCTGGTCTGACATCTACTTCTCCTGAGCCTTCAGCCTAATGCGAACCACCGTCGCGGTTTCTGGTGCTTTACCAGTACCAAGGGTCAAAATCTCAGGCTCGTCGAATCCCAGTCGGTCAAGTCTTGGTTTTGCCAGTGCTATTTCTTCTGGGGCTCTGGAGCCCTTCATGGCAAGCACGGTCTTCAGATTTGATCCGCGAGTTAGGGGGGTTAGCAGTCTCACCAACTTGTCCAGTGCCGCCACAGCCCTGGCCGTGACAATGTCGAAGTCGGTTCGCTGCACATCCTCAGCCCTTGCTCGGATCACTTCGATGTTTTGGATTCCAAGGTCGGAGACTACCTGGCTCAACCAGTTTGCCCTGCGCTCCATTGGCTCAATGAGTGTGAACTGGGACTTTGGTTGGGCGATCGCCATCGGAATACCCGGCAGCCCGGCACCTGAGCCCACATCCGCGACCTTCACACCTGCCGGCACTAGTTCGGCCAACAGCGCACTATTTAGAACGTGACGGCTCCAAATTTTAGGCAATTCTCGGGGTCCCAGTAGTCCAAAAGTCTCTGAGTCCTTGGCCAATCGGTCAGCGTAACCCTGGGCGAGCGAAATTTGATCACCGAAGAACTCCTGCGCGAAGGCGGGTTCTGTCTCTACTGTCGACAAATCAACCATTTCCGCCCCCTAATGTTTCACGTGAAACATTAAGCCTTGTCGATAACGATGTGGCGGTCTTTGCCCTGACCCTCAGACTCAGAGCTGAAGCCTGCCTCTGAAACCATGTCGTGCACCAACTTGCGGTCGTAGGAGCTCATTGGCTTGAGGTGCTGAGGCTTGCCAGTCTCTTCAAACTTGGCAATTGCCTTCTCAACTACAGCACGAAGCTGATTGTTCTTGATCTCGCGTGACCCGCCGATGTCGAGGATCAGTCGACTGTTCTCACCGGTCTTGGCCTGAACAGCCATCCTGGTGATCTCTTGAAGCGCCTCAACAACATCTGGGTTCGAAACCTTGCCGAGGTTAGAGTCCCCGTCGCTGGTCACAGAGATGTAAGCGCGATCTTGGCGGAATTCGATCTCCAGGTCACCATCTAGATCGGCGGTGTCTAGGAACTCCTCGATGAAGTCTGCGGCGATTTCGCCTTCTTGCTCTAGTTCTGTTTCTCTACTCATGGTTTATTTCTTCTTCTTTTTGGCTCGCTGCTTGCTCACTGGCTGCTGGCGCTGGCGAGTTTCTTCCTCAGTTGCCTCCTTGGCAGCTGGGGTTTCCTCGATAGGGAGCTTGCCCTTACGAGCTAGGCGCTCCTGGCGCTCCTTATAGGCCGGTGAGCCTGGGGTTGGCATGTTTCTGATGACTACGAACTGCTGGCCCATGGTCCAGAAGTTAGATACCAACCAGTAGGTCATCACTCCCAGTGGGAAGGTGATGCCTGAAATCAAAAATACGAAAGGCAGCACATACAGCAAGATCTTTTGGGTCTGCATGAACTGGCTGTTTTGAACATCAGGATTCTGGTTTTTAGCCATGATCTGCTTCTGGGTGATGAACTGTGAGGCGCTCATCAAAATGATCATGGTTCCGGCAAGGATCTTTACGTTCAGATCATCGCTACCAAAGAAGGTGTCGGAAAGCTTGGCTCCAAAGATCTCTGCTTGCGAGAAGGACTGCGCCAGAGCGGCATCAAGAAGCCCAACACCGGCTTTGTTTTGCTGGGCATCGTTCAGTACAAAGAAAAGGCCCATAAAAATAGGCATCTGCAGCAGAAGTGGAAGGCAGGAGCTAAGCGGGTTCGAGCCAGTTCGCTTGTACAGGTCCATTTGCTCCCTGGCGAAACGCTCGCGAGACTCACGATCAGTCTTTCCCTTGTACTTCTTCTGCAGCTTCAGGAGCTCGGGCTGGACCAGCATCATGTTGCGCTGACTCTTGATCTGCTTTACGAAGATTGGGATCAGGGCTGCTCGAACCACCAGAACCAAGCCGACAATGGCTAGAACCCAGGAAGCTCCGGAGTTAAAGGACAAACCAATGGAGCTGAATAGTGTGTGGAAAGAAACCAGGATTAGCTCAATTAGCCACTTGATGGGCCAGAGTAGGTCCATTGGCTTACCTCGACTTTTCTTCTGTTGCGGGACTTACAAATCCTAGCTTGCCTATCGCTATCCAAGCTGGGGCAGTTTTTGGATCATCTATGCCCCCCTTAGACCACGGGTTGCAGCGCAAAATGCGCCAGATAGTTAGCGGGACACCCCTAAGGACCCCCAGATTCTGAAGCGTTTGCAACCCGTAGCTCGAGCACGATGGGTAATAGCGGCAGACATCTCCATACAAAGGTGAGATTAGCTTTCTCCACATCAGCACAAAAGCAATAAGGGCGTTTCTCGGAAGCAATATGGCGAAAGCCAGCAGCCGAGACATTAGCTCAACTTCTCCAGGGCGGACACCAGGGCGGACTCGAGATCACCAAAGGTCGACTCCGCGCTAGCCGGATGGAGCCTGACGACCAAATCGTAATCCTTCAGAGAGGCTAGGTGGCCGCGAACTATTTCTCTAGCCCGTCTACGCACCAAATTTCTCGTCACGGCGTCACCAAGGGTTTTAGGTGTGACAAATGCCGCTCTGGAAGAGCCTTGGATGTAGTGAATAGTTGCCAGAGGGCTCGATAAACGTTTTCCCTGGCGGATAACTGCCTTAATCTCATCGGACTTGGTAAGTCGATGAACCTTAGGCAGCATTGGCTGCCTAAGCGCTTAGCTCAGCGCGTCCCTTTGCACGACGGGCAGAAAGGATCGCACGTCCGGCGCGGGTGCGCATACGAGCACGGAAACCGTGGGTCTTCGCGCGACGACGGTTGTTCGGCTGGAAAGTGCGCTTGCTCACTTGAAAACTCCCTGAATTCTTTAGGACTCAACTGTCCTAGACAACCTCAGTAATTTACGCCATCTCCCTTTGGAGAGTCAAGCCCGAATCTCGAATTTCATGACAGGAAAAATCCCTCTCATAAAAATTTGATAAACATTGGAATGACACGCCGATTAAATTTGATATCTGTCGCACTTCTCTGTTGAATGTCCAAATCGAGAATCCAAGGGGAAGCTCCTAGAGAGTTATCCACAGAAAATTCAGGGTTTTTCCACAACCTTTATTTCTGTGTAAAAATCTGTGGATAACTCGACGCAACTAGGGAGAATTGTGGCAGAAGCTGGACTCGTAACCGCCTGGGAAAGGCTGGTAAAGCGAGTCGCTCTAGACGAACTGGTCACCCCCCACCTCAAAGGTCACCTGGATCTCGCGGTACCAAAGGGTGTTTTAGATGACACTCTTTATCTAGAAGTGCCCAATGAGACGAGCAAGGTCATGTTGCAGCAGCGACTTCGTGACCAGATTCTGGGTGCTCTGGATGAGCTAGCAGAATTTGGTGGACCGACAAGCTTTATCGCAATCACCAACGAAAACCTCCAGGTTCCGGTTCGCACTGAGGTTGCGTATGAGCCAGCAGCACCCGAATACGATCGCGACCCAGCAACTGGCCCGGTGGCAGCTTCGGAAACATCGGGCCTAAACCCAAAGTATTCGTTTGAGAATTTTGTTACCGGTGGATCTAACCGGTTTGCCCACGCGGCTGCATTTGCTGTGGCAGAGGCCCCTGCGGAGGCATACAACCCGCTGTTTATCTACGGCTCCTCTGGACTCGGCAAAACACACCTGCTTCACGCAATTGGGCACTACGCCATGCACCTCAAACCCAAGACCAAAGTTCGCTACGTCTCCTCTGAGGAATTCACAAACGACTTCATCAACTCGATTCAAAATAACCGAACCGCTGAATTTCAGGCTCACTACCGAGATGTGGACATCCTCCTTGTCGATGACATCCAGTTTTTACAAGGTAAGGACCAGACTCAGGAAGCCTTTTTCCACATCTTTAACGCCCTACACGATCACTACAAGCAGGTTGTCATCACCTCAGATTTGAGACCAAAGCAGCTTGCTGGTTTTGAGGAGAGGATGCTCTCTCGCTTTGAGTGGGGATTGATTACCGATATCCAGGCTCCGGAATTCGAGACCCGCGTTGCAATCCTGCGGAAGAAAGCAGCCCAAGAGAAGATTTCGATCCCGGACAATGTAATTGAGTACATGGCGACTCGAATTTCTTCCAACATCAGAGAGTTAGAGGGAACTCTCATTCGAGTAACTGCCTTCGCAAACCTCAATCGGCAGCCAATTGACATGGATTTGATCCAAATGGTTTTGAAGGACAACTATTCGGCTGGAGATGGAGCGCAAATTTCACCAATGGCCATCATCACCGCAACAGCCAGGTACTACAAACTCACCCCGGAGGACATCACGGGTTCTGGAAGACAACAGGCCGTTGCTCTTGCTAGGCAGATTGCCATGCATATTTGCCGCGAACTAACAAATCTCTCACTGCCAAAAATCGGTACCCACTTCGGCGGCCGCGACCACACGACTGTGATGTATGCCACTAAAAAAGTGAGTGAGCTAATGCGTGAGCGCAGATACATTTACAACCAGGTATCCGAGGTAATCGAAAGGATTAAAGAAGAGAACAAATAGTTTTCAAAATAACCTGTGGATAAGTCCCTGGATCTCTGTGGAGAACCGGGGTTTTATTGTTAGAAAACCGTTTCGGTGTGTGATCAAATCAAAAGTTATCCACAGCAGGCTTAGTTACTAACAGATTTATCCACAGAGCTGTGAACAACTTACACGGATGTAGTTTTTAGCATTTACAAAGGTGAAACCTGGTTACTAACAGTTTCAACAGAGGTTAATGATGTTTTTATAGAGATATCTAAATTTCTGAAATTCATAAAACCAGAGCTTTTTATTAGTTCTGTGGTTGGTGTGCCAAGATAAAGAACCGTCGTAGGAAGAAATAATGAAATTTCAAGCAGATAGAGAAGTTCTCTCGGACGCGATCTCATTTGTAGTACGCATGCTTTCTCCTAAACCACAACTCCCACAACTCTCCGGGGTAATGATCACCGCCAAGGACAACGCGGTAGTTCTCTCGATTTTCGATTATGAGGTTTCAGCAAAGGTCGAAATTGCAGCAGCCGTCGATCAACCGGGACAGGTCCTAGTTCAGGCAAGACTTCTAGCAGAAATTGTTTCCAAGTTGCCTGGGGACACAGTGGCATTTAGCTTGACTGAATCCAGACTTGGTTTGAGCTCTGCAAGCAGCAAGTTCACTCTTTCTGCAATGTCAACCACTGATTACCCAGATGTACCTGCAATGCCTGCTTCTTCTGGCAAAATCTCTGCGTCTGACTTCGCACATTCTGTTGCTCAAGTTGCAATTGCTGCTTCCAAGGAAGAAGTAACACCAGTACTAACAGCTGTGATGATCTCCGCAACCTCGAAAGAGCTCACCCTGGTTGCAACTGACAGATTCCGAGTCGCCGTAAAGTCTTTGCCCTGGCAGGGCGCCGCTTCAGAAAAAGAGATTCTTATCCCGGCTCGTGTTTTGCAAGAAATCGCAAAAACCTTCTCCCACCAGGGTGATTTAGAGATTGCTTTCTCCCAGAACGATAGGGATCTAGTGGGCTTTAGTGCTGGCTCCAAGAGTGTTTCCACGGCAACAATCAAAGGCAAATACCCTGCCGTGCTTCAGTTATTCCCATCCGATTCCGACCACTTTGCCGTCTTGAAAACCAGCGACATCGCAGATGCAACTAAGCGCGTTGCTCTAGTTGTAGATCGTGAGAAACCACTCCGCTATAAATTCTCTGATTCTGAGTTGAGCCTAGAGTCAATCGGATCAGACGTTGCCGAAGCTTCTGAGCAGGTAACCGCATCACTAAACGGAGAAGAAACAACGGTTTCCCTGAGACCGCAGTTCCTCTCCGATGCCCTAGCTGGTGTGGACTCTGCGAACGTGAAGATCGCGTTTACTCAGAATCCTTCTAACCCAAACAAGCCGGGTCCAGTACTGATCACAGCCGCTAATTCTGAAAACAACTACAAGTACCTACTTCAGCCAAACCTGCTTGTCTCCTAGTAGGAGCTTCTGGTGTGGGTAAGAAATCTAAAGCTTTCAAACTTTAGAAACTATAAAAGCCGCAACCTGGATCTGTTGCCGGGTATGAATCTGCTGTTTGGTGACAACGGAAACGGAAAGACAAACCTTGTAGAGGCCTTGTTTTTTCTGGCAAATCTCGAATCCCACAGAATTTCTGACACCAAAAGCCTTATCAGGCAAGATGAAAGCCAGAGCACTGTGATAGCTCAGGTCTCTTATCGGGAGCGAAACCTGCTACTTGCGGCCGAGATAAACGCTGGATCCGGAAATAAGTACTACCTGAATGGGAATCAGCAGAAGCGAACATCTGATTTTCAAGGTCTCTTGGCCGCGGTAATTTTCGCGCCAGAGGATCTCGATCTGATCAGAAGAGACCCAAGTGATCGAAGAAGATTCATGGACCAAGCCCTTATCTCACTAAGACCAAGGATGGCTGCCGTCAAAGCAGATTATGAAAGGGTGCTCAAGCAGCGCAACGCGCTTTTGAAAAGTGCAAAAACTCAACCCAAGGTTGACCTCAGCACTTTGGAGATCTGGGATCAGCAGCTGGTGAGGCTAGGAACTGAGATAACAATGGCTCGAATCGAGCTACTCCAAACCCTAGAACCACTGCTTCAAAACTTTTACCGAGCACTTTCATCCGACGCAGAACAGATCAAGCTCGATCTTGAACTAAACATCGGCTCCGAAGACGATGGTGCCGTGTTGGAAAACCCAGATGCAGAGCAGATAGCCAGCATGTTTCACGGGAAACTGCAAGAGCTAAGACCAAAAGAACTAGAGCGCGGGGTGACCTTGGTTGGCCCACATCGCGACGAACTACGAATCACAAAGGCCGGGCTATCCACCAGAAGCCACTCTTCTCAGGGCGAGGCTTGGTCATTAGCGCTGGGCCTAAAACTGGCGATTGCCCAGTTATTGCGGGAGAACTCAACCTCGGGGGACCCGGTATTGATTCTCGACGATGTATTTGCAGTTTTGGATGCGGGAAGAAGGACAAGACTTCTGGAGTTTGTTGCTGATTATGAGCAGGTATTAGTAACCAGCGCAGATCGGGCATCGACACCGGATTTGAAGTGGTCTCTAGAGGTTTCGGTTGGTAAGGATGGCGAACTTGCTCAACTTTGAACCCATTGATCGCTACTTCAGAGACTTTCTCGGTAGTACTAAGTCGCATCAAAACAAGGATCTGCGCCGCAGATCTGAGAAATCGAAGGGATCGCAACCCTTTGAAAAGGGCCGAGACCCAGTAATTGCCAGTTCTTCCATGAACCAGCTCTTTGAGAATTTCAACTGGGGGCTCAACATCACTCGGGCCGAGTTGTTTTCTAATTGGGAAAAAGTGGTGGGGGCGGCAAATGCCGAAGCTTCCAAACCCGAGGAGCTCCAAGACAACGAGCTCACTATTAGGTGTCGAAGCACCGCCTGGGCCACCCAGCTAAGACTCCTTGAAACCCAGATACTTGGTCGGATAAACGATGAATACCCATCGCTTAGGGTGCAGAAGCTAAAGATAATCGGACCAAATGTTCCGAGTTGGAAAAAGGGCCCAAGATCTGTCCCCGGAAGGGGTCCTCGCGACACTTACGGCTAAGCGCGATATCCCAGCATTGTCGGTGCCAAAAGGTAGAATTCAGGGGTTAGTCAACCCGAATATCAGTCGGTCTTTCGAGGCCGCAATTCACCGGAACTAACCCAGACCGGAAAGCAACTTAATATGTCAGAACCACAAAAAAATTATGACGCTGGCGCCATCCAGGTCCTAGAGGGACTAGAGGCTGTTAGAAAACGCCCTGGAATGTATATCGGGTCCACCGGACCGCGCGGCCTACACCACCTCGTATATGAAATTGTCGACAACTCGGTTGATGAAGCGCTCGCGGGATACTGCGACAACATCCAGGTTGTAATCACTAAAGAAGGCCACATCCGAGTCACCGACAACGGCCGTGGAATCCCGGTAGATATGCACCCGGTAGAGAAAAAGCCGGCTGTTGAAGTCGTGCTGACCGTGCTACACGCCGGAGGTAAGTTCGGAGGCGGCGGTTATGCAGTTTCTGGTGGTCTACACGGAGTCGGTGCTTCGGTTGTAAACGCACTATCCACCACGCTGAAAGTTGAGGTGCACCGCGAGGGCCACATCTGGCGCCAGAGCTACACCATCGGTGTTCCAGATGCGCCACTGGCCAAGGGCGAGAAGACCGATCGCACCGGAACTACCATCGAGTTTGTTCCTAGCGCCGAGATCTTTGAAACAGTCGAGTTTGACTACGAGACCCTGCGACAGAGATTCCAGCAGATGTGTTTCTTGAACAAGGGGTTGAGAATCTCGCTCCAGGATGAGCGTGATGGTCAGAATGACACTTACCACTACGAACGCGGTCTCTCTGACTATGTGGAGTACCTGAACGCAGCCAAGAAGGTAGAGGTTGTTCACGACGAGATCATCTCTATCGAGTCTGAGACCGAAGAGAAAAACCTCTCTGTCGAAATTGCGATGCAGTGGACCACTGGGTACAACGAGGGTGTTCACACCTACGCAAACACGATCAACACCCACGAGGGCGGTACCCACGAAGAAGGTTTCCGTGCTGCTCTCACCGGTCTATTGAACAAATACGCTCGTGAAAAGAGCCTTCTCAAGGAGAAGGATGACAACCTCACCGGTGACGATGTTCGCGAGGGATTGACCGCAGTTATCTCGGTGAAGCTGACCGAGCCTCAGTTTGAGGGTCAGACCAAGACCAAGCTTGGCAACACCGAGGCCAAGGCCTTCGTGCAGCGCGTGGTCAACGATCAGCTCGGCGACTGGTTTGAGCGCAATCCAAACCTCGCCAAAGAAATCGTAAAGAAGGCCATTCAGGCAGCTACTGCTCGTCTCGCAGCCCGTAAGGCCAGGGAAGCCACCAGACGCAAGGGACTCCTCGAGTCGGGTGGTATGCCTGGAAAGCTAAGGGACTGTTCTTCCAGAGATCCCAAGGTTTCCGAGATCTACATTGTTGAGGGAGACTCGGCAGGTGGCTCCGCCGTTCGTGGTCGCGACCCGGAGACCCAGGCAATCTTGCCGCTTCGCGGAAAGATCCTGAACGTTGAGAAGGCGAGACTGGACAAGGCGCTAGCCAACACCGAGGTGCAGGCTCTAATCACAGCCTTCGGTACCGGTATCGGCGAGGACTTTGATGTCGAAAAGATTCGCTACCACAAGTGCATCTTGATGGCGGATGCCGATGTCGACGGTCAGCACATCCGTACTCTGCTTCTAACTCTGTTGTTCAGGTACATGAGACCTTTGATCGAGCACGGTTATGTTTACATGGCGCAGCCACCGCTGTACCGCATCAAATGGTCGAACGCGGATCACGAGTATGTCTTCTCTGACGCCGAGCGTGACCAGAAGCTTGCTGAAGGCCAAGCAGCAGGTAAGAAGATCCCTAAGGAAAACGCGATTCAGCGCTACAAGGGACTTGGTGAGATGGACTACGACGAACTGTGGGAAACCACCATGAACCCAGCCACCAGAACTCTGCTTCAGGTGACCCTGGACGATGCCGCCCTTGCCGACGAGATCTTCTCAACCCTGATGGGTGAGGATGTCGAGTCCCGCAGAAGCTTTATCCAGCGCAATGCCAAAGACGTTCGATTCTTGGACATCTAGGCCATAGGAGATTTGAAAAATGACTGAAAACCAGATCGACAAGATTGAACAGGTAGACCTCCAGGTCGAAATGCAGCGTAGTTACCTCGACTACGCGATGAGCGTCATCGTTGGTAGAGCGCTGCCAGACGTGCGCGATGGCCTAAAGCCAGTGCACCGCAGAGTGCTCTACGCGATGTATGACGGCGGTTACCGACCAGAGAAGCAGTTCTCCAAGTGCTCTCGTGTGGTGGGTGACGTAATGGGTCAGTTCCACCCACACGGTGACGCTGCTATCTTCGACACCTTGGTTCGCATGGTTCAGGACTGGAACCTGAGATACCCGCTGGTTGCCGGTCAGGGAAACTTCGGTTCACCCGGTAACGACCCAGCCGCTGCCCCTCGATACACCGAGTGCAAGATGGCACCACTAGCCATGGAGATGGTCAGGGACATCGACGAGGAAACCGTTGATTTCCAGGACAACTACGACGGTCGGACTCAAGAACCGACAATCCTGCCTTCAAGGTTCCCAAACCTACTGGTGAACGGATCAATCGGTATCGCCGTTGGTATGGCAACCAACATCCCACCGCACAACCTTCGTGAGGTGGCTCAGGCAGCTCAGTTCACGCTGAAAAACCC
>JACCDW010277653.1_pt1 | contig 47397 bp, 30 predicted proteins | sample 7449781 | NCBI WGS metagenome assembly JACCDW01 (sample SAMN15323449, study PRJNA562643) | freshwater metagenome | isolation source: river surface water | place: USA:Blue River Watershed | collected 2017-08-18
GCAATATCTCCAGAGATGAAAGATAAATTGAAAAGGTTGGCAATTAACTTTAATATGTCAAATGAAGATGATTTTGAAATTTTTGCATTATCTATTTATGGGAAAAAAATGGATAGGGATGACGTTCCAATAATAAACGGTTATCCGGTTGAAGGAACAACAAAACATAATGAATCCATTATGGATTTAAATATATTAAAATCATATCTTGATGTTATTGATTTTCAAAATATTAAACCAATAAGGGATAAAAAGGAAAGAGATGAAAAATATCAATTCAAGGCGTATCAAATTATTGAAGATTATATTAAAAACGGTTCGGTTGGAGATTTGGATTTAAGTGGAACCCCAATTAAAACCCTTGGAAAACTTGAAAGGGTTGGGGGGAGTTTGTATTTAAGGAATTGCACCTCATTAATTGACCTTGGAAAACTTGAAAGGGTTGGGAGGGGATTGGATTTAGAAAATTGCACCTCTTTAACAAGCCTTGGAAAACTTGAAACAGTTGGAGGATATTTTAATTTAGGAAATTGCACCTCCTTAACAAGCCTTGAAAATATTCAAACAGTTGGTAGTGATTTAAATTTAGGAAATTGCACCTCCTTAACAAGCCTCGGAAACCTTCAAACAGTTGGGGGGTATTTAAGTTTATTTGGCTGCACCTCATTAATTGACCTTGGAAATCTTAAAAGGGTTAATGGAATTTTGATTTTACAAAATTGTGAAAAAATAAAATCATTACCCGAAAATTTGGTAATTGGTGGATATATTAATATAACAAATTCTGGTTTGACAAAATATTCAAAAGAAGAATTAAATGAAATGTATCCAAAATTAAAAGGAAAATGGAGATATTAATACTAATTAAAAATTTAAATTAAAACATAACTCAAATATTTATATAAAAAACAAAATTGGCTAATGGTTCAACATATGGAATAGATTTTCCATTCAGGGATAGTTTAAAGGGCAGTTATCTCAGGATGACAGAAACTTTCACAGAGGAGATACGCGCCGATTTATTACATCTAATACTAACTAGAAAGGGTTCTCGTTATTATTTACCAGATTTTGGGACAAGGATTTATGAGTTCATATTTGAACCATATGACGGGATTACATTTTCTGCAATAGAATCGGACATAAGGGATTCTGTTCAAAAATATATGCCGAATATACTCATAAATGATATTACAGTTGAACCATACGGAAATGAAACAAGTTCAATACCAACATCTTCGGAAGAAAATTATGAAGAAGATTCAAGAAGTAAGATATATAGGTCTCCGGGAAAAGGCACAACAGAATATACTGCTAAGGTTAGGATAGATTATTCAATAACAAATAACGTTTTCAATCAATCTGATTTTATAATTATAAACCTATAATTTCATTTACCGTAAATATTTATCATAAAATTTTTAAATGTCGCAACTATCATATACAGTTAGGGATTACGAAGCAATAAGAGCTGAATTAATAAATTATGTAAAGGTTTATTATCCAGATTTAATACAAGACTTTAACGACGCTTCGTTATTTTCTGTATTCTTGGATTTGAATGCTGCTATTGCCGATAACCTTAATTATCACATTGACAGAAGTTTACAAGAAACGGTTTTACAGTTTGCCCAGCAAAGGTCTTCCATATATAACATTGCCAGAACATATGGTTTAAAGATACCCGGACAAAGACCGTCAGTATCTTTGGTTGATTTTTCTATAACTGTACCTGCGCAAGGGGATAAAGAAGATGAAAGATATTTGGGTAAAATAATAAGGGGCGCACAAGTCAGCGGCGCTGGTGTGGTATTTGAGACAATATACGATATAGATTTTGCGTCCCCATATAATTCCCAAGGTTATCCAAATAGGCTTAAAATACCTAATTTCAATTCTAACGGTGTTCTGGTAAATTACACAATTACTAAAAGGGAATTGGTCGTAAACGGTATAACAAAAGTATTCAAGAGGGTTATAACACCTTCTGATGTTAGGCCATTTTTAGATTTGTTTTTACCTGAAAAGAATGTTTTAGGTATTACCAGTGTTTTACTCAAAAGCGGGACAAACTATACAACAACCCCTAACGCATTGGAATTTCTGGGAAGTGAGAATAGATGGTATGAGGTGGACTCGCTAGCAGAAGACAGGGTGTTTATTGAAGACCCCACAAAGGTATCTGACCAACCCGGAATTAAAGTTGGAAAATATTTACAGACTCCAAATAGGTTTGTTACTGAGTATACACCAGAGGGTTTCAAAAAAATAACTTTTGGTGGTGGCACAAATAGTTCCATAGAACAATTAAACAATTTCACACTTGGTCTTGCAAGGCTTACCATGCAAAACTATTTGAATAATTTTTCTTTGGGTTCGGCATTAACACCCAACTCCACTTTGTTCATACAATACAGGATAGGCGGTGGCCTTGCAAGTAACTTGGGGACAAATGTAATAAATCAAGTTGGCACGGTCAATTTTAATGTTAGCGGACCATCTGATGTAGTAAATTCGTCTGTTATCTCATCTCTTAGATGTAATAACGTAACGGCAGCGGTCGGTGGTGCAAACCCCCCTTCCATAGAAGAAGTCAGAAATTTTGTGTCTTTTAATTTTGCGGCACAAAAAAGGGCAGTAACAATAAGGGATTATGAGGCAATACTAAGGAATATGCCGGCACAATTTGGCGCTCCCGCAAAAGTGGCAATAGTTGAAAATGATAATAAAATTAACATTCAAATTTTATCCTATGATACCACAGGAAGATTGTCTTCTGTTGTTTCCCAGACATTAAAAGACAATATAGCAAATTATCTTTCAAATTATAGGATGATAAATGATTATATCAGCATATTATCTGCTCAAGTTATTGATGTTAGCATAGATATATCTGTTGTAATAGAAAGTAACCAAAATTCTGGTCAGGTAATATCTTCGGTTATAAACACCATATCACAATACTTCAACCCTCAAAATATGAATTTGGGTCAAAATATATATGTTTCTGAAATAAGAAGTGCCGTCCAGAATTTGAATGGTGTAATAACTGTTGCTGGTTTCACAATTATAAATGAAGTCGGTGGGCAGTATTCTTCATCTGAAAGTTCCATGGCTTATGTTGATAACAACACAAGGGTTATAGCCCCGGTTGACGATACAGTCTTTGCTGAACCTTCTCAAATATATCAAATAAGGTTCCCAGAAAAAGATATTAGGGTAAGGGTTAAGAATTTTCAAAATGTTTCTTTTGGTTAAATATCATTGAACAACCCAACCACTAAAGATGGTTGGGTAGTTAAAATTTCAATAATCAAATTGTGATTTGTATTTTACCATTTGCTTTTCTATTTCCTCCATTAAATCCATTCTGCTTATCACTCCGTAAAGAATAATATCCTTTATATCTTCTTTATAAGAACTTTTTTCGTTCCAACCGTCTGTAACATTAATTTCGTCAAACTTATTGAAAACCCCAGATTCTAATATATGTTCTCTAATGTAAGATTTGTCTAATTTATAATTTATACGAAATTTATCGTTGTTTGCGATTATATTATTTTTTAAATAATATTTTAATATTGAAACAGATTCGTGTAATATATTTAATATTTCAGGTGCTTCTATGAAATTATTAAAATATTCTCCATCTATTTCTATATAAATGCGTTTTTCGTTTTGATAATCTATTTCTTCTTTTAAAGCTAAATCAATTCTTTTCGATACATTATCAAATATTATTTTGTTAAAATATTCTTGTTTCTTTTTACCAATCCAATATTTTTCTTTAACATAATCACCCAAATTTTTCACCTTTATTTTTCTCATTTCATCGGCAATTAATTTAACAATAAATCTAGTAAATGGATAATTAAGGGTTCTAGAAGAATGTACAACTGATTTAATGTTATTCATCATATCATCATATTTCCAACCCCACGCCCCAGTATTTTCAAAATCTTCTATAAAATCATTGTTTAAGAAATTATTAAATCTATTTATAAGTTCTTCATCTTTTAAATATATTACAATTTTTCTGTGGTTATTCTCGTTTTTATATGCAGCCAATGCAGCTAAAAAGAAATTATGTGATAAAATTTCATTATGAACATATTCCTCTTTGTTTGATATTGGTGTTGGTTTAATTGAATTTTTAATATTTTCATTTAAAAAGTCATTTCTATTATCATAAAAATAAATTGGTATAGAATTTTCTTTTGTTATATTTAATATTTTATTTAGTATTTTTTCGTTTATTGATTTTTGCTCAACATGAATCTCCATTATATATTTTAAAGCATCTGGGATTTCATCTGAATTGGTTAATATTCTGTCTTCGTGTTCTGGTTTTATATGTCTTCTATTGACTTCTTTATCTGACCAATATTCCAATGGTATTGATTTATAGTTTTGCCCTAGTTTCCTCCCATTTAATTTTATTTTAACGTTTCCGAGATTAAAACCTGTTTTCTTATTTCTTGTTGTAGAAAAAAAATATGGGTATTTTTTGCTTAAATTTAAATCTGATGTTGAACCAAACGATGGACTTGTTTCAAATTTGTTTTTTTTTAAAATTTCACTTAAAGACATTAAATTAGTGAAATGATAAACAATATCGGTTATGCCTTCGTTGATGGTATTTAGTTCCTTTATATTTTTAATTATTTCGCTTAACTGCGTTTCATTAATTACTATTTTCATAATATATCTATTGATATAATAAATAATCTATTTAATATTTTTTAATCTATTTATGGTTAAAAAAAATGGCCGATTCCTTTAGGATAAAAACCGACGTTGGTTTAAACAAACAAATAAATATTAAATTTTCTCAGGATTTTGATTTTTTAGAGATATTATCTTTGAAGATAACGCAAGACGATATATACACTAGAAACTGTTCTGATTATGGTGTTATTGTCGGTAGGATTACTGCCAACAATGGATATGGGCTTTCAAATGTAAAAGTATCTGTTTTTGTACCCATAAGCGAAGAGGATAAATCAAACCCCGTAATATCTACATTATATCCATACACATCAACTAACAGCACAAATGAAGATGGGTATAGATACAATCTATTACCATATGTAGAATCATATAAAGGTCATATACCGACTGGTACTTTCCCGAGTAGGGATGATGTTTTAAAAGATGAAACTCTATATGAGATATATGAAAAATATTACAAATACACAGTAAAGACAAATGATAGTGGCGACTACATGATATTTGGCGTACCTGTGGGGCCACAAACAGTTTTTGTGGATATAGACTTATCCGATATTGGCGAATTTTCATTGACGCCAAACGATTTGATAAGAATGGGTTTGGCTAATGAATCCCAGTTGGTTGGGAATAGGTTCAATAGTTCAACAAATCTAAATGAATTACCTCAAATAATATCTTTACAGAAAAGCATAGATGTTAGCCCATTATGGGGTCAGGAAGAAGTTTGTGATGTATCCATAAATAGGGTTGATTTTGATTTGAGGGAAGATGCAAATGTGGATATACAACCCACATCAATTTTCATAGGTAGTATTTTTTCTACTGGCGACAAATATAGGGTTAGGAAAAATTGCAAACCAAAAGACGATATGGGTAATTTGTGCAATTTGGAAACCGGACCCGGGCAAATATTGTCTATTCGTCAAACAATAAATGAAGATAACGAAGGCAGACCCATATTGGAGGAATATAGGATTAATAACTCTGGAACCGTAATAGACGGTGACGGTTCTTGGGTGGTTGAACTACCTATGAATTTAGAATATATAACAACAAATGAGTATGGTGAAAGAGTGGTTACAAACGACCCGAAAAGAGGCATACCCACAAAAGGTAAATATAGGTTTAAAATAAAGTGGGAGCAACCAAACTCTTTAACAGAGCAAGTTCGCAGGGCTTATTTTTTAGTTCCTAATGTAAGAGAATATTGGACAAACAATACAAACGACCCTAACTATTTCCCTAAAGACTCTTTGGAATGGGAGAATATTTCAGGTTCTTATTATTTTGGCCTTGACTGGACGGGATATACCGATTACAATTCGGCGGTCAATTGTGAGGATACTTTTTATGAATTTGAATATAATAGGGTTTATACAGTTTCTGGTTTAATTGATAACTACAAAAACGGTTCTTCCAGAGGTAGGTTTATTGGTATAAAAGAAATAGACGATGATTCGTGTACACCAACGGTAAATAAATTCCCGGTAAACGATGGGGTTAGAAATTTTGATTTGGTATATTTTATATTTTCAATTTTATTCCAAATATTCCAGATGTTTGGGGTTTCTATATTAATTTCATACCACGCAATAGCTTTCCTTTGGAATTTTTTAACCAGACCTGTATTGTCTGTTTTAAGTTTGGGTGCTTTAAGACCCAAAAAATTTGGAAGGTTTAAACTTCCTATGATAACATACCCGGATTGTCAAGCGTGTGATTGTGAATCACAAACAATAGAAGATGAAAATGGTGTTTTAACTTCATCCTTATTAACTCAATTATCTGACAATTCTTTATATTACGATAATATCCTTTCAATTTTATCAAGTTCTGGTGAAATAGATGATGATGAAACTATATCTAGAATAGTATCGGAAAGTTTGGCGGGCAGAAAAGATGATAAAAAATCTGTTGCTACTTACAAAAGTACTGAAAGTAAAGAATATAGATTATTGAGTGACAACAAAAAGGTTTTTGGTTATTCTTTTGATTTACCTTTGGCTGAACGGATAAATATTTTCAATACGAGGAAAAAGTTCTTTGATGGTATAAACAGGATAAGGGTAACTTTTAATAAACCTTCCAACTCCGGTAAACAACACTACGACAATACTGTAACTATATTGTTACAAGATAAATTGGAAAGTGGCACTTTGTTGACATTTGTAAATCCAGATAACTCTCAAGATGTTAATTTTTTAGCAGTACAAACGACAAAATCTGGAGAAGTTATAAATGGTTTAACTGGAAATACGATGATTTCTGGTTACAATACTTTAAACGTAAACTATGCAACATCTCAAAATGAAGACGCTTCTGTTTCATATTTAGTGTACAACGAATCGCAAACCACAAATTATAAATTCCCTTCTGATATTGAATACTATCAAGTTATTAGCGCGATTACAATATCGGATGCAACTAAGATATGGGATTTAACCGGCGGTGGGGATACTTTACCCAAAATACTGAGTGCTGGTAGCAATGTATTTTTAAACACAAAGGATAATATTTTTTCTTGGGGTAAAGCAGAAGAAAACCCTTTCAACAATTCAGATTTATTCGATAGTTTCAAAGGTCAATATATAACCATTCTACAAAGAGGGGTTGACCCGTATTCTCCAAAATTTGTAAATGAGTATGGTATTGGTAGGATTTTCGGTAAAAATGGGCATGATGATATAGTAATCACAGCAGAGACCAGATTAAACATACCAGTCCAAAAAATATCAGATGGTTATTCTATCCAAATGTTTGGTAATCAGAGCAGCATATTTTATCCTTCTTATTTTTTCACTCCCGGAACATCTTTTTCTGCACACACGACCAGCAATATTGGATACTATGGTTCTTTATCTTACGGGAATGCTTTCCAGTACAAAGCCGAGCCGGTTGAAATTGGTGGAATTAAAAGTGTCGTATCAAAGATAAACAATAGATTTTATAATAATTTACCAAATGAAATAAATTACGACGGTTCTGAAGATTTATCAGGTTGCGGTTATTATTATGGAACAGAATCAAATGGAAACAATACACCTTCAAACACAGAAGTTTTATATTATAGTCCAACGTTTAAGTCTTTTTTTGAATCCAACCCAATGTCTATAAACAATAGGTTGTTAAATGTGATTAGGACTGATAGATTACCTTCTTCGGATTATTTGGATGGTTTTTCTTGGGATACCAACGCTTCTTTGTTACAGCAAAACTTAGGGTTCAACACATATACAATAAATGCTGATTCTAACCAAATTGTGGTAGAATCTTACGGTTTGGGTTCTAATACATATAACCCAGATTTAGAGGATACTATCGCCTATGAAGCCCTCAATACTTTTGACTGTACAAATATGGTCGGCCTTAAATGTTATAGCGGCAACGGGACAAGTTTTGGTATAAAAGAAAATTGTCAAGACGAAGATTCAATAGAAAACGGATGTTATGTTTTCATGTCTAGACCAATATTAGATTTGCCAAAAGATATAAAATCATTCGCAGAATGGGGATACCGTTTCAGGTTTTTCTATGGTATTTGTAGAGGTGTTTTATCACAGACTTTTAGCAATAACTGGGTTAATGGTTCCCTATATGCTTTCCCTATTCAAGTCAATACTACATATAATTCCAATAATGAACCAAACGAACCAGATTTCTGTAAAGAATTGATTTTCTTTGATGATAAGACAAATAACTTCTATTACAGAAGTAGCCCGTATAACATATTAACAAAACAGTTCATAGGTAAAAGGGCATCGTCTTCTCAAAACTCAAACAATCAGAGAAACCTTTTATACCCTACCACTATAATGAATATGGGTATGAAAAATAAAAATCTATCAGAAACTTCTTTTGATTTATCTTCAAAAATGTACACGTTGGATAAAATAGGTGCAACGAGTTATGGGGATACATCTGATTTGGTTAATCTTTTCATAATATCCAGAATAACAGACCAAAGGTTCTTTTCTCAATTCTATTCTTTCGTTAATAGAAATAATTCTTTGGAGATGCTTTTCTCAAGAGAAAACTCAAGGGTAGACGGTGATTTGGCACAACTTTTATCCATAAATTCTGAAAATGGTGTGATAAAATTTTCCCCAGAATTTTACGTTTCTTCGGATAATGCTTACGACCCAGTTATATTCGTAACGAACAATAATAAAAATTCAATAGGTGTTTTCTTTTCTTCAACAACCGAGGATTTGCAGTATAAAGACTTTATATCCCCGGGAAGGTTAGACATTAGGACCCCGATAAACAATACTTTAAAGCAACTAATTTTCGGCAATAAATCACAGTTAGTGCCGTTTTATAGTTGGAAACTTTCTGATGGGGAATCCATATTTGGAAATGAAAAAAATGATTGGGCTACTGATTTAGATTCCATATACACAAGAAAATATCAAGGGTTGGACAGGTTAAACCAGTTTGATTATTTCCTAAGCCCTAATTATTTATTAAACGATACATATGCAAGAGGTTACATATTCAACGTTGATAACTTGGGCAGATATGAACCGTTAACAAAAAACAGGCGCAACGAAATAATTATGGGCGCACCTAATCATTTTTACTTTGGTTTGATTAAAGGTAAAACAGCAATGGATAAGTTCAAAACAAAATATTTACCAAATGAGTGATGTTCGCATAATTCCGAGTGCTATAAAATACCCTTCGGCTCCTAACACAGACCAAAGTATAAATATTGATTTAGGTTCTGAGGATAGAAATGTTATAGAATACGATAAAAGTATAAATGTAAATCTTCAAGATGTTTACAACAAAGAAAGACAATCTTGTTATTTATATAGGCCAACATTTAAGGTTTCTTTAATTTATGATAACTTCTATTACGGCTCTACTGATTATGAACCATTGAAAAATAATTTATACTATATAAACCCAGAACTTTCTTTGGATACAAATATTTGGTCTGGCTATCCGCAGTATTATGAATTTGATTTCCATAGACCACAAACTTATGGTAACATAGATTATGAATTTAGAAGTGGATATACATATAATTGGTCTTATTATATAACATATCCTTATTCAAATGATTATAACAAAAAAATGGGTTATTCAGATGGATATACCCAGTATTCTTGGATAGTTTCTGATGGCATACCTTTTAAAATGACAACTCAAACCCAAAATGGTGTTAAGTTATATTCATTTGTTTGTGTCTGTCCACACAATTTAAGTCCGGGCGAATTTGTAAAATTACCATTTTACTATCAGAGCGGAAATACATTTCAAGTATTCTCTTTGGGGAATAATGTTTTTGGTAGCGAAGAATATATATTCAATATTGTGGATATTGGTTTCACTGGTTCTACATTCTATGAAGGGAAAGTTTCAACTTTTAAAAGAAAGTTGAACAATGATAATCCAGAATCATTGTCAAGGTATTATATCAAAAGACATAAGGTTTTGGAAACTTATGATAATTTGGTTATAAATAAAATTGGTTTTGAAAAAAGCCCTTTCCCTGAAGAAAAAAAATTGGAATATCCCATATTAACCCCTAATAATACCCAAAGGGTTTCTCAAAAAAATAGCAGTAATTCATATAGTTTCACATTGAAAAGAGCTATAGACGTGAAAACTATTTTAGACAATCAGAATAGGCCGTTAAGTGAGCTATTTTTAACTATTGTTAATACTGGATATTATGGGTTGTTCAATAAACCCAAAAACAATATAGCCTTAAAGAAAGGCTGGTCTTTAAATATAACAAAAGACGTTAATTATTGGTGGTCGAAAGATAACTTAGATTCTGATGAGGAAATTGAAGTTGAAAAAAGATTAGATTCGGGCAAGACATTCTATTGGAACAAATCCTTATCTGTCGGGGATTTGATTGATGGTGATTTTTGTGAATGGAATGACATAGAACAAAAAGAAACAGTCTTATCTAAATATTATCACAGGATATCATATAATGAAGATGTTTTCAATATACAATCAGATAACGGTTTTTACTACTCCCCGCATATTGGTACGCAGATAAAAGTTTTTTCCGACTACATAGAAGAGTCTGTATCGGACAATACTGAAAACATACCAAATTGGGCATTTTATTCAAAAATAGAAAATAAATTTATATGGAGGGATATGTACGACATAGGTTTTATTGATAACGACGGAAACGGTGTTGATTATCCATTTTTGAATAATTCCCATTATCCTTTTAATAATTCATTATTCAGGCTTTTTTCGGATGGTTCCGATATGAACAATGAAGTGAACAATAATTTCTCCGGTGACTCTTCAAATAAAAATATAACAATAGATAATTGTGAATAGATATAGTTTAAACAGAATACAGGGTTCGGATAAAAATTTGATAATTCCGATTGATATTGACTTTTCAAATTTAGGTCAGGAGCAATCTATAGAATTATATGAAGAGGAAGTAATATCCGATATAGTTGGTTTGGCAAAAGATTACGAAACCACGCCATTTGTACACAAAGGGGAAAACTCAAATACATCTATTAATTACAACTTTTATTTCTATTCTGGTTCTGGGTTAAATACCGCATCTAATTGGGTAAGCACTTTCGTAAATAAATTTTCGATAAATGAAATGCGGTTTAATTCAGAAGGTTTTTCAAAATCATTTTTCAAATTGGATTTTTATGACACCCCTACTGATAAGAGGCAAAAGAATTATTTGACAGTTATATTAAACGCAAATAAATCAAATACAACGAATTTATCTATTTCCGGTCAAACATACTCTGTAAATTACCCTAACTATAAACTTGATTACGGAATGAACGGGTTTAACATTTATTGGCTGGGCAATTATGATATTTCAAAGATAAATACTTTTTATGTTTCTTGTAAATTTTACGATGCCAAAACAGGTTCTTTTATTAGGATGATGAACAATAGGCAATCTTCTTTTTCCGACCCTTATGATTTTGATTACACAAAATATTTTTATTACAAATTTGTTTTAAATTACGAAACATATACTTATCAAGTATATGATGGCAATAATATATTGGCAGGTATTGCCTCAAATCCAATAAATTGGTTTCAATATGTAAATCCATGAACTATAAAATAAAAATATCTCCCGGTTCCATATATTCAGATATTGTGCAAAAACAATATAGCGGAAATACTTTTGGGGTATATACCGGGATGACATCTTTATTAAAAGGCGGTGCTAACAATATATCTATCTTAACAGGTTTATCTATAAACATATTGCTAACACAAACCATAAAGGATTTGGGTTATTATACCCCTTTTAATGGATTGGCGGAACAAGCAAATAATGTTTCTAATTTTGTTTTTTCGGGTACAACCGAACAACCATACATTTTCCATGTCTTTAATACGAGCGAACCATTTAACAAATTTTTACAATCTTCTACCTATGTTTTAGATTGGGGTGATGGTTCAAACCCCATTTCAGTAAATGAAAGTTTCGTACCCATTTCTCACGAATACCCAGAAGCGAATAATACCTACGAGATAAAATTAACACAAACAAACGCTTGGGGTACAAATATTGTAACCAAAAAAATAAATACGCCATACATTTTATCCGAAAATGAAAACCCTTATGGTACAATAGAATTTAAGTCTTTTAATGGTAACTGGTCAGCAACGCCAATAAGTTATAATTACATTTTTTCTGGTGACTCTGAAAATTATAAATCCGCACAAGTCTACAATAAACCAGTTTTGGTTAGTGGTATAACCCAATCAAGATTGGAAGAGCTTTCCCTTTACGGAAATGAAAAATATATTGTTGGCGTACCTATTATAAAATATGGGGACATATATGGAATGGTTGATGACATAGCTGAATCATATACTGGTTACACAATACAAGGCATTAAGTATTTTGATTATGCAGAAGGTTTAACTATATTTTTAGAAGAGTATAATAGTTTTACAGAAGATGATATTGTGGCAGTTCCTATCACCAAAGATGAAAATATGTTGGATATGGTTGACCAACCTCAAATACAAACAAGTGTTTTTATTGAGAGAGGTGTAATTTCACCGTATGAAAAAATAAACAGGTTGGGAGAGGTATCAAATATGTTAGATTTGGAAAATTATGGATATGGGTTTTTCAACCTGACGAATAAACAGTAAATGTAATATTTATCTTAAAATAAGAATAAGTGGCAATAGGCTCATATGGTACAAATAGGCCGAGCGATGTTTCGCCGGAAGATGTGGAGATAGTAATGGTATATACACCAACACGAGACCAAACAGATAATTTTGTTTTAAAAACTTTAGACGCGACAACATTATTAAGACCATATTTTAATAATCAAACAACTGGAGGTCAAAACAATGAAATACTTGGCGGACTTTATAACCTAACGTTAAGTGCCGAGGAGTTCACAGAGCTTGGGTTCTATACATTATATCTAAGACCCGCTCAGATTAGAACCGTCATAACTGACTGTGGGATACTTAGCGCGTTACCAAGCGTGAAGGGATTGGTTATTGATTTAAATAATGTACCTCAAAAATATAGAAACAAATTTGTGCCACAAGGTTTAGTCGGTTTTAGGGTGGAATATTTAAATAGTGATGGTAGCAAGATACCCAATTTTTTTAGAATTATAACATCTTCTTTTTATTGTGAGCCAGTTGTAACAAATCAAACTAACACAGTTCAAAAATCAGTTCGTTATAGGTATGTTGATGGAAACACAAATTTGTTGTTTTTAACGTTAACTCCTTCAACATCCCCAACAAACAAACCAAATGCAACACCTTACATTGGGCAACCAAACCAAAACGTTATAATAACAAATACTTTCTTCAATCCGGTTTCGGTGGAAATAGAAATGGCTGAGCATGATATATCAACCCTAGCAATAGCGTTGTACGGAAATCAAACTAAATCTGTGGACGACGGTATATATACGATTTATGACAATTCAAATAACATTTACAAACAGTATAATTTATATGAAGTTCGTAACCAATTTAATTCATTACTATATGAAGTAAGGGAAGATAGGGGTGACGATATAGATTTCTCTAAGAATTTCGCAAACATAACTACTTAATGTCTGACCCGATAGGAAAATATTTTTACCCACCAAGGCCGGGTAGCGGCGGGGGGACATTTTCTGACGATATAGTTGGTTTACAAACAGTATCGGGGGGTGGTCTAACGGGTGGTAATTTTGAATTTACTTCAAACGTATTAGAAAGAGTTGTAAGAACTTTCAGCATAGGTTCTTTCAACGAACCGATAACATTAGATAAACTCAATATATTAAACGAACAACAAAACAGGGTTTTTCTATCTAATGAGGTAAGAATTTATCCTAATTATGATATATCTCAGGTATTAAATTTTTCATTATACGGTTCTTTATCTAAAAGGTTTAGCGTTTCAGTAACAAAGATAATAAACTATTTTCCAGCATCTATTGATGTTGAACAATTCAATATTAACCTTCTTAGTGGCTATACCGCAGAAAACATATCATACGATTCGGTTAACGATGAAACATATTTTGAAGTAAATGTGAACCGATTTTTCAATCCTTTTGGTATAGACTATTCGGTTAATTCTAAAAACAATATTACTTATAGTGAGATAACAGTATCCCCTTATAGAGACTTACCATCAACATATTTGGATTATTGTATAGATATAAATGACAATATATACAAAATCCTTTCTTTGTCTCCTTCACAGTCTTTGTTAACTGGAAGTTTGGCTTTTTATGTTCAAGGAAATCCTTTTAGCGGTCTAACACAAACAGTCTTGCCTTATAAAATAAGACCGAATGATTATGTTGTAGATAGGATTTTCAAGGATTCTTTTGACGAAATAGAACAATACCTTTTAAATAGGTTAATTGACCCTATATATACAGCTATTTTTCAAATACCGGAACAAAATGATTATGGGCAATTTTACTTAGACAAAAGGCAAGTAACATGGCCAAGAGAGGGTTCTTGGAACTTAGATATACGCACACCAGCTTTTGACACTTATTTGGAAGAATTGCAGAATGTTGCAGACATTATGGATTCTTTCAAAACCAATTTAATATCCAGATTTTTGGTATCCGATTCCCTTAAAGAATTTGATACTTTGGGCAGGAAAGTTGAATCAATACTTCAAATATATGGTAGAAGTTTTGATGAAATAAAAAAATTTATAGATGGAATTGCCTATGTAAATTCTGTTAACTATAATCCAAGTAATGACATTCCATCTCAACTACTTGTTAATTTGGCAAAAACATTAGGTTGGGATACAAATATATCCCCTATAACAAATGAGAGTTTCTTGGATAGTATATTTGGAAATACCACAGATGTAACATATCCGGGCTATGCGAGGGCGCAGACCCCAAACGAATTAAACTTTGCTTTTTATAGAAATTTAATAATAAACTCAGCTTATCTATTTCGTTCTAAAGGGACTAGGCGTTCAATTGAATTTTTGCTTAGATTAATTGGTGCCCCAGACCCTTTGATAGAATTTAATGAATATATCTATTTAGCAGACCAAAAGATAAACATAGAAGATTTTAATTCCAAATATGCCAAAATAAGTGGTGGTACTTATGTAATTCAAGAACCTGTATATCAAACCGATGTAACATTTAAAATAAGAGGCACTACTTTTACTGGATTCACAACTAGAAATTTTTATCAAAGTATTAACATTGAAAAATCAGATTATCCATTAGACTCAGAAGGTTATCCTTCTACACCCAGAAATACAGACTTGTTTTACTTTCAAAAGGGTGCTGGTTGGTATCAATCTACACCGGAACATAGGAGTCCAGATTTGGTAACATTAAACGGTCAGGTTTATACAGGTCAAAATATAGACATTCAAACAAGTTTGGAACCCTTCACTTACGGGCAGAAATATTTGGATAGGTTCATAAAGTTTCCTTATATGAACGAAGGTTTTAAATTGGCCAAAACGATTGACAATAAAAAATCTTGGGTTTATAGTAATAATAAAACACGAATATCGGTTGATGGTGGTTATGACGCATACTATTATACTGATGATGAAAGGTTGGTTTTAAATTCAAAAAATGTAGATATTTTCATAAACCCTTCGATTGGTTTAGTTTATGATGTTTGGGATGAGTCAGTTAGGTATGATTACCCAATACCAAACACAGGTCTTACAAACCCTTATCCGCAGATAGGTGGCGTTGACTGGACTTATATAAACCCTAAACCAAAAAACAAAAGTTTCTTTGAATTTGCCCAAACTTTCTGGAAAAACATGATAAATGTTAGAAACAGAATGTACATAACCGACGGCAAGACTGGGGGTTATCCTACGCTGGATTCTATATTTTGGAAATACATCGAATCCGAAGAAACTACTGGTATACCAAATAATAAATACACATATCAGAAAATAATAGAATATGTACAAGGTTTAAATCAGTATTGGGTTAATTTGATAGAACAGATGGTTCCGGCTACAACACTATGGAAAACAGGTTTGAAATTTGAGAACTCTATATTCCATAGGCAAAAATTTGCTTACAGAAGGCAAAGAGGTTGTCAGCTTTTAAAAGTACCCAAATCAGATGAAATAATAATAGGCAACGTTTTTGATTTCAATTGTGGGAAATCACAAGTTAGTTTTGACTTATATCCATGGCAAAATTCCGGTGGTTTTGTCTCTAATTTAAAATCCATGTTGGCTGACAGGATAAATCATATGAGGTCTGATTTGGGATTGAATGATAAAAACTGTCTATATGAAACGGTTAGAACAACTTGGTATACAGACTTGAAAATTGGAAATATCCAAATAGTAAAATTTCCTTTTTATTATGGTTATGGCTCAGAAGATGCCCCAAATGATTATTCTTGGTTATATGGGGTAACAAGTGGTTTTCCCCAAATGAAAGAATATGGTTATGATTATTATATATACAATGGTATTGTGACTTTATACTCACCAGATTGTTACTTGAATGATAACAAAGTAACTTTAAGTGTGGGATTAGACATTAAAATAAGTTGTTAATGGCTGCTTTTGATTATAAAATATTAGTAACTGGCGATTGTCAATCGAATAGTTCTGGTGCAATAAATATAACGTTGACCGGGGGGACACCTCCTTATGTTGTTAACTGGGTAGAACCTAATTTAAATTACGACAATACAAATTCTTCTTCTACAAGAACTGGACTTTATCGTGGCAATTATCTTCTACAATTAAATGATTCCACATTACCTATAAACCAAAGTTTCTTGGTTACAATTCCAGTTTCTTCTGGAATGTGTGTATCTGTTTCCCAAACAACAGATAGCACTTGTGGGAACGATAATGGCTCAATGACTGGGAATACTAATTCATATTTTTCATATTCCACATTTGATTTATATAATAGTTCGGATTCATATGTTAAATCAGCTACCATAAACACTGATTTTTTTGTTTTTGATTCTCTTAGTGCTGACACATATTATGTCATTGGAGCAGATTTGGGTGGTTGCACTGGTAGAAGTGAATACTTCATAATTAATGAATCAACAGATTTTGATTTTGGAATATTTTCAGTAGCGAATGCGAGCTGTGATATTGTACCTAACGGTAAATTGTATGTTACAGGTCAAACTGGCTACCCACCATATACTTATCTTTGGAGTAATAATTCTACTGGAAATACTATAACAGGTTTAAGCGAAGGTTCTTATTCTGTAACTGTTACAGATTCAAAGAATTGTAGATTAACAAAATCGGCAATAGTTGAAAAAGTAGAACCTGTGGGTTTTGGTTTTGCAACACCTACACCTCCCACTTGTTTTTCTGCCGACGGTTCTATATTATTCTACACAACAGGTGGTACACCTCCATTTTGTTATTCTGCAAGTACTGGTAATATTGAGACTACATATAATAGGGAATTTATTTTGAGCGGATTATCTCCCGGAGTTTATTCTGTTTATACTAGAGATTCTTCTCTGTGTTCATATACACAAACGGTACCTTTATTATCACCAAATAACATATCAAGTGTTAATATCGTATCGGAAAATTCTTATTGTTCCAATTCAGATGGTCAGATAAGTATGTCCATAAATGGGGGTTCTTTTCCATATTCTTATTATATTGTAAACCAAACTGGCGGTACTTCAACCTATTCAAATTCATCTACTTCATTTGTATTTACAGGTCTTTCTTCTGGTACATATACAGTAGGTGTTACAGATTCTTCTGGTTGTACTTATTCTGAAGAAGTTATTATTTTAACCGAAAATAAATTCACAATATCGGCATTAACCACTGGTACAACATGTGGTTCAAATAATGGTAAAATATATGTGTACCAATCAACTGGAGGCACTTCACCATTTACGTATTATTTAGACGGTGTTGGTTTTGATACTTCACTAACGGGTCATACTTTTTATAACGTTTCAAGTGGGCAACACATTGTTGGCGTATCTGATTCAACTGGTTGTAGGCAAGATATAAATGTAATAGTTTCACAGAGCGCACCTCTTGATTTTTCGTTATCAACAACATCTTGTGGTGATGGTAATAGTGGGCAAATAACGGCCTTCATAAATAGCGGAACGCCTCCTTTCTCATATCAATGGTCTTCTAATGTTTCTGGAAACCCACAAACCATAACAGCGAGTAATTTAAGTGGGGGAACTTATAGTTTAACCATAGTTGATGGGAATGGTTGTTCTTTAAGTAGGACGGCGATAATATATTGCCCAATTGTATATGAATCTTATGAAACATATTCAGTTTTTGACCAAAATTTTGAAGTGGGTTCCTCAAGTAAGAGAGGAATGTTTGAATTGTTAAATGAGGGATATGCCGACCTTACTAGTGGTAATACAGGATGTGTTTTGATTAGTGCTATTTATTCGGCAGAGGTATCCGTAACCCCTTCTGGTTTTACAAATTCACAAGTTTTTTATACTGGTTACAGTCGAACGGATATACCCGCAGATAACTTATGGTATAACTCAATTAAGGATTTAATATCTACAATACCGGGCATAGAATCGGTAGAACTTAACCCAATAACAAACACAATAAAAATAATATCTACCCCAAGTTCCACAAATTTAGATGGTCAGGTTATAGAGGCTAAACTTAAAATTGATTATAATATAATGTGTTCAACATGAATAGGTTAGTATTTGTCGGTTTAACTGGAACTACCCCATTTGATGTTTATGTTTCTGACATACGTGGTGAAAATACTACTTTATTGGGTAGCATATCGACAAGTATACCCCCTAATCAAACTTTCCAACCACCGAATATATTTAATAACATTCCAGAGATATTAGTTAAATTGGTAGATTCTAACAATATAGGGTATTATAAAATATTGAATTGTTCTTATAACTGTAATTTTACTATTACTATAGTTCAAAACCAACTAATTTGACTATTTATTTTCAAAACGTTGGATGTCTATTTATTCAGTATTTATAGTTAACGAATCTGATACTTGTACAAATTACATAGAGGAGCAGTTAACTGTAAACGGATGTTCTACATATACAATTTATTTGGGTCAAACTTCTGATGCTTCCGGCCCATTTAATATATACCTAAACTCTACTGGTTCCACACCCATCTATTCTGGTATAGAGCGTTCTGTTTTATTGTCCGGGTTTACTTTAAGTATAGAATGTACAAGCCCAACCCCCACTCCGACTCAAACACCAACACCCACTAGAACCCCAACCAAAACACCCACAAATACACCAACTAATACTGTCACTCCAACAAACACTCAAACCCCAACTAATTCTCCTTTTATAACACCCACAAATACCCCTACTAACACTACGACACCAACACCCACAAATACAGTTACACCGACACCTTTTGGTTGCAAGGTATTTTCGGTGGCTAGGGATTTAAATAATATTGGTTGTAACTTAACATGTGCTAACAATCCTAATAACCCAATATTTGGTCGTTATGCAAATTTTGACGGTTCTATAGGTAAACAATACTTTTTAGGGTTATCTAACTGTCAAAATAATGTTTCAAACACTTGGTCTGCGGAAACAAGGTTTGTAATAAACGGTGTTTGTTATGGGGTAGATAATAATGGCTTCATAACAGGCTCCACGGCTTGTCCTACCCCAACAAATACTCCTACCCCAACAATAACACCAACCCCTAGCATAACCCCAACAAATACCCCTACACTAACTCCTTCCATAACACCAAGCAATACATTATACCATGCTTATTTGTTTATAGAGCCTATAAGCGAAAATGTAAACTTCAACGAATGGATGAGTTCTGGTTCATCTTCATTCCGTGGATTTTCAAATGGTTTGGCACCATCTACAAATAGTGTAGCCTTAACAAATCAAATGAACAGATATATTTCATATTCTGGCTGGGGTGCTAATTCTCCTTCGGTTGGCGTTGCAGATATTGTTACACTTGGTGGTAGTGTTGATGCATATGGTAATTTAGTGCAACCTTATTTATTTAAAACTTACGAGGTTTCTGCTGGAACTGTTTCTGGTCTTGCTTGGTACACTTGGATTATTTCCACCGGGGCCACAAATGGTTTTAAGGTGAATAACATAGGAATTAATGATTTTGGTAATCCCAACTCAATGATTCCAGTAAACATGAATGAAACATACTATGATTTAACATTTGATTATACGGGTTCTACAATACCTTCCGGTACGTATCGTCTATACACAACCTTTGGTATGCCGAACATGAGGCTTGATAATTCATTATTCAATATTTATTTCAAAGGTAATTCTTTAACAAGTTAAAATGAGTTTTGATTTTAAAAACCCAACATCGCAGGTATTAAATAGTGGCCCAGTTTCTGTTAGCCCAGAATCTAATACCGGAACTAATTTTAGTGCTTTTCAGATTGGCGGTTATGTTGAGGTTTTTAATCTTTCTGACTTATCTTTTACCATACCTGTTGGTGATAGTGGTACTATATTATATTCAGGTAACACAATACCTATTGATTTTTCTTATAATGTGCCTCTCAATACGTCAAATGTAATAAATTTATATTCTGACGGTATTTCTTCTGGACGTCGTAGATTGGGTATGTTGGCTTTTGTTTATGAAACAAGCACAGTTTACCAATTTAACATACATAATTACGAAACGTTATTTAATAATGCTCAAAATAGCGGTTCTTTAATTAATATAGGTACTGGTTTTCAATGTACTGATGATACACCGCAAGGTGCTGCGTTTATATCAGGGTGGACTGGAAATACAATAGAAGGTATTAGTGGTGTAACAAAAGAAAATGCTAATTGGATTAAATATAATCCAGAAGTATATTTAACTGGGGGTACATATTCATCCGGTACTACAACATTAACATTATACGATAATACAGGTGGTACTATAACAATTACTGGTTTTACTGTTACAGATTCTGGGACTTCTGGATTTAATGGTACCTCTGGTAGTTCTGGTACCTCTGGTAGTTCGGGTACCTCGGGCAGTTCTGGTAGCAGTGCCACCTCCGGTAGTTCTGGTAGTTCGGGTACCTCCGGTAGTTCTGGTAGTTCGGGTACCTCCGGGACTAGTGCTACTTCTGGTAGTTCTGGTAGTTCGGGTACCTCCGGGACTAGTGCTACCTCCGGTAGTTCTGGTAGTTCGGGTACCTCCGGGACTAGTGCTACTTCTGGTAGTTCTGGTAGTTCGAGTACCTCCGGTAGTTCGGGTAGTAGCGGTGAATCAATAACATTGGTAAACATAACCCCAACGCCAGACGGAATAATTACTGATTTTACTTTATCATCACCAGTAGGTCCTGCTCATCTTTTTTTCATAAATGGCCAACTAAGAAACTATAATTCTGATTATGTGATAAGTGGTTCGCCACCAACTTCATTACATATAATTTCATATCCCCCATTTGAAGGTGACATTTTAACTTTATATACTAATGCTTCTATAACAGCATCTACTGGTACTTCTGGCAGTTCTGGTAGTAGTGGAATTGGGTTTTCTTCAATAACAAATTATCAAACGGGGAGAGTTTTATTGTCCAATGGTACAATAAATTCGGCGGAAGCATCAACCGGCTTCACACTATCTTCTGGTAGATTGTCACTTAGTGGAACTAACAATACATCAGTATTTGATATATATTCTTCTAATAATTTAATATCTAGATTTAAATATGATACTTTTCCCCAATTATTTATAGGTAAGGAATCAAATCCCGGTGGTAATTACCAATTAGATATCGATGGGGCCGTAAACACTAATGATTCAGGATTATCCATAAACAATAATAAAATAATATTAGAGTATTTAAATGCCTCTTCTTCTGGTTTATTAAGAGTTAATACTGGGGATTTTATAATATCTGGGGTTAGTAATATAACTATTGGTAGCACTTCGGGTAATGGAGGAATTTTTTATCGCTCAAACGGAAATATTGGCGTTGGTACATCCTCACCAATTTCTAAACTACAAATATACGGCACATCATCATCCTTATTAAATGTTTCTGGTTCTACTGGAAATTTAATAGAGGTTATAAATTCGAATACGGGAAGTTTATTAGAAGTTGGTACTTTAAACAATAAGCCGATATTCATAGCCAACACTGACGGTAATTTATATTTTAACACAGAAGAAAAAACAGTAAGTTCTGGGGGTGGTACACAATCTGTATATCAAATCTCTTCTTTATCCGGCAACTCTGTTTTTTTTGATTACTATTTGTATAATAATTCCAATCCAAGTACAGACTTTAGGATGGGCAATGTCTGCGCTTATTGGACCGGAACCTCATCTGTTGCTGGTTTTATAGATAATGTATATTTCACAAGCGGAAATACTTCTCCTTTAGTTTTTAGTGTTTCTATGTCTTCTAATTTGGTCACGTTATTTGCAGAATCTTCAAGCAATATTTGGAAAATAAAAGCAACTGCTAGGGTTTTATGAGTTTAGACATTAATTTACGTTTAAGAATATTAAAAGGTTTGAAGGTGTATGGCTCAGCATACCCAACACCAACACCTTCTATTACACCAACAATCACACCAACAATCACAATCACCCCCACAACAACTTCTACATTAAGTAACACTTCAACACCTACCGTAACACCCACAATAACCCCAACGCAAAGTTCTGTGTTTTGTAGCGTTTATTATGTAAAGGTTTCAAATATAAGTCAGAATGATTTATGTTTTAGCTCTGTTACCTATAACGACGTTTATCAAAGGTCTTCTACTTGGAATCCTGCTTTAAGGGTTTATGATAATGAGTCGAATTGTGTTTCTGGTATCGCCGATTGGGGTACAACATATAATAGGATTGGTTACTCTGGTAATTCTTATATAATAAACAGTAATGGGGATTTGAGCAATACTGTTTGTTGTTATACATATTTTACAACGGGCGCATCATCTGGTTTTAATAATGTTGTAACATCAATAGAGGGTTATGGTACTAAAACATTAGTTGGGGGTTCTTTCACAACTTATAGAGCGTCGTCCAATAATAGATTAATTATGCTTGATGAATTTGGAAATAAAGAAACATTATTTAACGTTGGCACAGGTTTTAATGGAACTGTGGCAACAATAGCAACACAAAGTGACGGTAAGATATTAGTGGGTGGTAGGTTTAATAATTATAATTCCAATAGTGTAAATAACTTTGTCAGATTAAATAGCAACGGTTCTTTAGATAGTTCTTTTGGTGGTGGTTTTTCTGGTTCTTCTGCTCCGGGCTATGTATACAGTATAAATGTACAAACCGATGGTAAAATATTGGTTGGTGGTTTATTTTCAAATTATTCTGGTAATAGTTTAACCGGAAACAACATAATAAGGTTAAATTCTGATGGTAGCATAGATTCCAGCTTCAGTGTCGGGGTGGGTACAAATTCAGAGGTTTACGTTATAAAAAGAATTTCTGATAAAATATATGTTGGAGGTACATTTACTTCATACAGTGCCGCCACACACAACAGATTTGTTAGGCTAAATTTGGACGGCACGATAGATACATCATTCAATATAGGTTCTGGTTTTAGTGGTACCGCACTTCCAGCAGTAAACGATGTGGTCGTAACAGGAAACCAAACAGTTTGTATCGCAGGAGTTTTTACAACATTTAACGGAGCAAGTAGAAATTCAATAGTTTATTTAACACAAACGGGTTCTGAAAATTCTAGTTTTGTAACATCACAATTTACATCTGGGGCTTATATTCAGAAAGTTGCTTTAGCAAACCCTTCAACTTTAAACGAAATTTTTGTTTGTGGCATTTTCGATACCTATGGTGCGGAAAACTATGGCGGTTTGATTTACCTAAGAAATGGAACCACTATTAGAAATCCTAAATTCAAAAATCAGGAAATATATTCAGTTGCTGGAGTTTATGCCATTTATGTAAAAAATAATTTGGATATTATATATGGGGGTAATTTTACTTCTGTCCAAGGAATATCAAATGTAAACTATATTGCAATAACAAATAGGGATGGTATTTCTTCTTTATGTTTGTGATTTTTTTTTGGTTTTAATATATTTATTAAAAAGAGCGTAAAACCCAACCATCTTCGGTGGTTTGGTAGTTCAAAATAATATTTAATTATTTGGAATTAAAATTTTAAATATAGTATATTTTGAAAAATATATTTCTATTTTTATTCATTTTTTGTTCTTTTTTTCTTAATGCCCAGTATCCATCAGCCGGCACCAAAATACGGCTTGGTTGGCAAACTACAGGCGATGGACTGGTATGGCGTGGCTCACTATCAGATACTTCAACAATAGACCCATCCACTGTTAATAATGCGTGGATACTCATAGATACCGTCAGTGGCACGATGTACGCCTATCGGCAAAAGGCATGGCGTCTTGTATCCGGTGGCGGTGGCGGTGTATCCATGCCCTTCGATAGCGTGACCTTCAACATCAACGAAGGCGACGCATCTGAACAAGAACTAAAATACAGCGCGGATAAAGGCTATCTGCAATACGGCGGACTGGACAGCGTACAAATACCCCTTCTACCCGGTATATGGTACGTCCGTAACGATACATCCGTAACGATACCAAAGGGCACAGTAGTACGCGCAAGCGGTACACTGGGTGCATCGGGCCGCATCAAGGTGAAACACATGATAGCCGACGGTTCAATACCCGCCATGTACGTCTTAGGTATCGCCATGCAAGATATTGCCGTAGGTGCGGATGGGTATGTAATGACACAAGGCAAAATCCGACAGGTAAACACCACGGCATACAGCGAGGGCGCGGTGCTGTATGCGGACGTGGATACATTAGGCGGGCTGACACAGACAGAACCCGGCAACGGGTATCTGAAACTCCCCATTGCCTTTGTCGTTCATTCAGCATCTAACGGCGTGTTAGCCGTGCGGATAGACGCGGGTTCATCCTTACACGACTTACACGACGTGGACACAACGGGGCGCGTGAATGGCAGCGTACTCCGCTACGATTCAGCATTGAAGTACTGGAAGGCCAGCACCACAGCGGGGATAGTGGCGGGGGATACGGCGGCCATGTTGACGAACTACATCAATGTAGCGGACACGGCAACAATGCTTAGCAGCTATGTCTCCAATGCAGATACGTCTGTCTTTGCGCGTGATTTTCAGATAAGCGGTACATCTGGACAGGTAACGTACTTCAACGGGACTAACACCGTTACAGGCGACGCGAACTTGACTTGGAGCGCGGCAAACCGGACATTGGGCATCAACACCACGACAACCAGCGGGGCGAATATCATTATTAAAAACACACAGGAACCTGTACGCGATGCAGCGTGGCTACCTAACCAAACCTTCGGAGCGGATACAACCAACTGGACGCGGGGCACGGGTTGGACATTCAATGGTACGCAGGCCGTTGCAACCGCTGCCACGGGTGCGCTGACGTACACGACGCTACCGGATACAATTATATCAGGCAGGGCGTATGAGGTGACGTACACGCTTGCGAATTATAGCGCGGGGACGGTAACGGTTGCGGTTGGCAACGCAACACTTGCGCTACCGGCGTATAACGTTACGGGTAACGCGGTACTACTTACTCCTACCAGCGCAACAGGTGGATTTAGGTTTACTACTTCGACATTTACAGGGAATCTTGATAATGTCGCAGTAGTAGAGGTATCCGATTTGGCTCCTATAATTTTTGCAGGTCAAGACGATAATACTTCAACATTGTATAATGTTATGCGAATGCCGAACTCCCGAACCATATCAATGGGCAACGGAGGACAAAGCACAACGGGAGTAGATAATAATTTTTTCGGAAGGGAGGCTGGCTTAAATACTACTACTGGAACAACGAATAATTTTTTTGGCAATCAGGCTGGCAGGGCGAACACAACCGGAAGCAATAATAATTTTTTCGGAACTGAGGCCGGGTTAGTGAACACGACCGGAAGCAATAATAATTTTTTTGGGACAAGCGCCGGGAGGTCGAATACAACCGGGGGCACGAATGTGTTTTTTGGGTTTCAGGCCGGTTTTTCGAATACAACCGGAGGGAGTAACTTTTTTTTCGGAAATGCCGCTGGAAGATCAACGACTACCGCAAGTAATAATATTTTCATGGGTAACGAAGCCGGGCGACTAAATACAACTGGAGCATCTAATGTATTCATTGGCAATATTTCGGGTTACGGTTCAGCAACTGGAAGTAATAATGTTTTTTTAGGTCCGGTCACTGGGTACAATAACCGTACCGGAGGTTCTAATGTATTCATAGGAAACAATACAGGGTATAACATTACCCTTGCTGACACCCTCACAGGCTCAAATAACACCGCCATAGGTGCAAACGCGGCAACCAACATCGCCTCCACCGCCTCCGGAAACCTCGTCTTAGGCAACTCCGTAAACCTCCCAACAGGCAACGGCTCCAACCAAGTGGTAATAAAAAACCTCATCTTCGGCACAGGTGCAAGCGGTACGGGTACAACAATACAAACCACGGCCAAAGCAGGCATAAACGTCAACAACCCGCAAAGCACCCTCGACGTCGAAGGCAACATGGCCATAGGCGCTACCTACTCCGGCACGACTGCCGCCCCTACCAATGGCCTTATCGTAGAGGGCAACACGGGCATAGGCACAAGCAGCCCACAGCGACGCCTACACGTCACGGGTACAGTGCGAGTAGATACACTTACACGCGATGTACCGACGCGGGTTTTGGGCGCGGATGCAGATGGGGATTTGGCGGCGGTGACGTTGGGGACAGGGTTGAGTATTGCGTCAGGGACGTTGAACGGGACGGATACCACATCGCTATCCAACCGCATCAACCTAAAGCTAAACGCATCCGATACAACGAAATACGTGAAGTATGCGGATACAGCCACGACGATTGCCACAAAGGCCAATGTAGCGCTGAAGTTGAATATTTCTGATACAAGCGTCTTTGCGCGGGATTTTCAAGTGAGCGGTTCAACGTGGTATTTGCCCCGGTTCAAGAACTCTAACAGCCTCGAAAATAGCGTGCTGTATCAGAGCGGTAATAAGATGCTAATGGGCACAACGTCGGGCAACATACTCAGTAAAAACTTTGAGATACGTTCTGCAACAGCAAGCGACCCGTTTGCGCAAACATCTATGGATATATATTTCGGCAATCCATCAACCGGGATATGGACGCCATATGTGCAACTATATCGAAGCCGTGACACAACTGTAACGGGCTTTAGGAAGGTTGAAAATGGCGACTGGTTAGGCCGCTTAACCTTTCAAGGGGCCGACGGTGCAAAGTATGTAAGGGGCGCGCAAATGTATGCGCTGGTGGACGCTACCACAGGATTAGATAGTATGTCCACTGCCCTACGCTTTGCAACTAACCCCGGCAACCTTTCAGAGCCAGCGGACAGAATGAGCATCACAAGCGCGGGGCGCGTGGGTATTGCAACCACAAGTCCATCCCGCACCCTACACGTCAACTCAACCGACGCCCTAAAACTCCCCGCTGGCACAACCGCAGAACGCCCATCAGTGGGCATTACAGGGGATTTACGCATGAACACAAGCCCGGCGGTGGATTCATTGGAGTACTACAACGGTACAAGCTGGGTAACAGTGCAGGATAAGTTACAGAATCCTATTGTGGCAGCAGATACATCTGTATTTGCCCGCGACTTTCAGATTAATGGCACGGGTGGATATGTACCGAAATTCACTACTACCAGCACCATATCAAATAGCGCGTTATACAACCCGGCAGGCAACAAGTTAATGGTAGGCCATACAACGGCTAATGTTTTTACAAACGGGCTTGAAATACATTCAGCAAGTAACGACGCGGTTGCACAACCATCCATTGACGTTATACTTGGAAACACAAACTTTGCCGATTACACACCACGTTTTCAATTATATCGAAACCGCTCAACAACGCTTGGAGCTGTAACTAAAGTTAATCAAGGCGATTGGTTGGGACGTCTAATGTTTAACGGAGCCGACGGAGCAAAGTACGTCACAGGCGCACAGATTTACGCCATTACCGACGCAACCATAGGGTTGGATAGTATGCCTACTGCTATGCGATTCGCAACCAATGGCGGAACAACTTCGCAGCCCACCGACAGAATGAGCATCACAAGCGCGGGGCGCGTGGGTATTGCAACCACAAGTCCATCCCGCACCCTACACATCTCCGCGACGGACGCGGTTAGGATACCCGCTGGAACCAATGCACAACAAACAGGGGGCGATGCTGGGGACTTACGCCTAAATACCGACGATTCTAACCTTAGATTTTATGACAATACAGGGTGGAGGGCTGTAATGCAAAGCTCTAATACCGTAGGCAGGGGCACGGCTGGCAGGGTATTCTATGCAGATGCAGACGGGCGCGTAGCTGGAGATGAGCCTTTGTATTGGGATGCTACCAACAACCGATTAGGCGTAAACCAAGCGACGCCCATAGCACCGTTGGATGTGAACGGAGGCGCAAGGATAACAACCGTGCTTGAAGTGCCCAACATCCGCAACGGCACAACGGCAAACAATGTCCTTACCCTTGCAGGCAACGCGGCGGCGTCGGGCAATGCAGCGGGGAGTGAAAACTTGGCTTTCAATGTCGGCGACAACGGCGCAACGCGGGCTATGACGATATTGAACAATGGGCGGGTAGGAATAGGCACAACATCACCAGATAGTACCTTGCACGTATCAGGTGGCGTATATGTATCCGGTGTGGTGAATAGTTTTTTGGGCTTTGAAAGTTATGGGCAGGTAATACTAAGGCGTTCAGGTTCGACTATTCGTGACGTATCATTAATATCGGCGTCGAATGCAAATAATCTTGGAAGCCTTGTTGTTTATCCCGTATCAACAGGAACAAATGCAGGGTCAGCATTAACTGTTACTCCGAAAGGAACGGGTCTCAGTGCAAGTCAAAAGACGCAAATCACACTCCATTCAACAGATGCAGTTGCTGACGCAACCAATACGTCATTTGTTGTATTTCGAGCAACTGGCAGTAGCTACGCCTTTATGAACGCAAAGGCTGGTTCTGGCAGTATCTATCCTATATTTTTCAATGCTACTGGGACACAAAATCAACCAGATAGCGCAAATATATATTGTGCCGTAGATGGAAAAGTAGGTGTAAGGACATCAAGCCCGACGGCTGCACTTCACGTGAACGGCTCGCTTTCTCGCAATGCACCTGTAACTGTTACAGATGCAACACATACGGTTGCGGAGACTACGAGTTGGTTAATATGCAACCGAGCAGGTACAATAACATTAACTTTACCAACCGCATCAAGCTGGACAGGCCGAGAAATAATGGTAAAAACCATTCAGGCACAAACAGTAATTAGTAACGCAAGTAATGTAGTACCTTTGAATGGGGGTGCTGCGGGAACAGCAATACTAACCAATACAATTGGAAAATGGGCGACTTTAGTAAGTGACGGCACAAATTGGATTATCATGCAAGCAAATTAAACCATAAAAATATGAAACATTTTATTTTATTATTACTTTTACTACCTTTTTTTACCACAGCACAAGAAGTGGTAAAAGATTCTTTTTGGCTTACTCGCGAAGCCTACGAAACCACGGATACCAACGGCAAAAGTGCCGGGCTGAACTGGACATTTATACGAAATACCTACTTCGAGTTTGACGATTTGTCTGGTAGGTTAGAAAAACTACCATTAGGAGATACAGCACAAACCCGTGGCGCACTTGTGGGCTGGCAGGTGGATATGATTAGACAGCACTCATACCATGCAGTACAAGCCATGAAAAAGAATCAGATTGTTAACGACTGGCAACAAGTCAATGTAGCCATGAAAGCAATAGGGTTAGGCGGCCTTGATTCGCTTATGCAGGAAACTTTTGAGGGGCAATTCTTAGGGGATGCACAGGTGAAAATTGGTGGCGCCAACTTTGTCCCTGCGGATGTGGTGAAGAACGCACAGGGTAATATTAGGCTAGTATTCGGTGGCAGTGGATATAGGGTAACACTATACGCCGACACCATGCTCCGTGTTCTGGGCTACCCGGCTACGGGGCAGAATGTGGACTTGTACAAGGTACGGGAGCGGGTATTTCGTAATGTAGAAAATACGTTCACATTAAGGCTCCGATAAATTCAAAAAAATTAATTAATCTCTAGCAACTATTTAATTTTAATAACCCTAACTTATATTAAGTTAGGGTTATTTTTTTTACATGAAAAAATTGGTTTACATAGTTCCGCATCTTTCTACTGGCGGTATGCCACAATATCTATTAGTTCAAATAAAATCATTCCAAAATTATTTTGATATATATTGCATAGAATGGGAGGATATAACTGGTGGTGTTTTAGTTGTTCAAAAAAATAAAATAAAATCACTACTGGGTGATAAATTAATTACATTACCAAACAATAAGGATGTTGTTGTTGATTTGTTGAATACTTTAAATCCAGATATTATACATTTCCAAGAGATACCAGAAAATTTTATAAAACACAACATATTATACAAAATATATTCAAAAGGAAGAAATTACAATATTGTAGTTACAACACACTCTTCTCACACTAAACCAGAAAAATTAAAATTTTTAGCAGATAAATTCATATTGGTTTCCAACTGGTCTAGAAATGTTTTTGATAGACATTTCAATGGCACAATACCTTGCGATATATGGGAATATCCGATTCAAAAATTTGATTACGACAAAAAAGAGGCAAAGGAAAAAATGGGTTTTGACCCAAACTATTATCACGTTTTGCATGTTGGTCTTTTTTGTGAATGGAAAAACCAATCTCACATAATAGAACTGGCTAAAAAATGTTTAGGTTTAAGTATAATATTCCATTTTGTTGGAAATCAAGCTGATAATTTTTCCGAATACTGGAAACCTCTGATGGACTCTATACCTGAAAACTGTATATGGCATGGCGAAAAAGAGAAAGTTGAAGATTATTACAAAGCCAGCGATTTATTCTATTTCCCATCTTTATTTGAATTATCACCAATAGCTGTTAAAGAGGCTATATCTTTTGGATTACCTTTATTCTTAACAAAATTAGAAACTTATGGTAATGAGTATGATTGTTTAGCAACTTATGTAAATGGAGATATTCCTGATGCTTACACAAAAATTTTAAATCATTTTAACTTAACAAAAAATAAAAAAATTACTGCGCTGCATATATTAACAGACATTGATGTAGATAGGGAAATAAAATCTATGCAATCTATAACAAAATTAACAGATTTTGGTTTAACATATAAACCTATTATTAGTAAGAGGTTTACAGAATTACCTCCAAAAGATACTTGTGCATATCCAGATAAGATATCATATACACCGGGAAATACGTTAACGCCAGCGCATTATGGTTGTTACTTAGGGCACAGAAAAGCATTTGAGGAGGGTATTAAATTAAAATCAGATTATATATTTATTTTCGAGTGCGATGCGGTAATTGATATTTCATATGATTATTTCATTGATTTAACAAATTTTGCAATCGAAAAAATTGAAAAAGATGATTTATTATTATTTTCTTTCGGTTTTCACAACAATAGAAATATAATAGAAGAAAAGGAAAACTATTACATTGTTGATAGGTTTTATGGTGCCCACGCTTATTTAATACCAGAAAAATCATATAAAATTATAGAAAATGTTTACAATACAAGTAAATGGAATGTAACGGATTTATTCTTTTCTGAAAATTTAAATAATTACAAAATAGGAATTTTTATTAACCCACCAACTAAACAAGTGGGTGGATATTCCATTTTAGATAAAATATATAATGATGACAGATATTAAAAATGGTTTTATTATAACATACCATAAAAGTTCTCCAAATAGTGATGATATGCTTAGAGATACGTTAAATGCGTTGTCTCAAATGAACATATATATTGTATTGTGTTCTCATTCATACGACGTACCAAATGATATTATAGCTTTATGTGATTTTTATATATATCAACAGTTAAACATTGTAGACAACAGAAAATATTCGCACGGTGTGGCTGAGAGTAATCTAATAGAATTAGGTTTGCAACATTTAAAATGGAAAGGTGTCTCTTGGACATTTAAAACATGTTATGATGTATCAATCAAAGATGTTGTACCTCTTTACGATTGGATTAAAAATTATGAATATTATTTAGTTACATGTCACTGGGGTGATTGTTATATTGGAACCCATTCATTTTTTGCTAATGTGGATTTTTTATTAAATAACATAAAATTTTATAGAAATATAGATGATATGTTTAACGACAGTAACATATTGGAAAAATGTTGGGAAAAAAGTATAGAATCCGGTTCTTTTAAAAATAAAATATATTCATATAAAGATAAAAAATCTTTTTTTGGGGATAACAATATAATGGATATTGTGGCTTACAAATATGATGATTTTAGTTTTTGGTATTCAATTGACGAAAACAAATTTTATTGTACAAACAATGGAAACGACTTCATGGGTAATGTCATGATTTTTGATTATTATAGTGATTTATGTATGTACAGAATTGATAATTTTGTACATAACTCTGGTATTACAATGTGGTTCGTACCTCCTTTTCAAGACTCTATAAAACTAAGTAAAAATGGCTGGTATATAGAATATCATTATAAAAACCATAAAGTAAGAGTAAATTATGGTATAAAAGATTTTGAATATAGAGAACCCTTAATTAAGAGTTTTAACACTTTTAGACACTCAAAAGATATGAAATATCATGAATATTCTGAACTATCTGAATTTGATTTATATAAAAATGAGAATTTTGATTTATCTTTAAAAAATGTTAGGAATTATGTTGATTTGGGGGCAAATTTTGGTTTTGGTAGTGTTTACTTTATAAGAAATAAAATAAAATGCTACTTAATCGATGCCGACCGTTACAATGTTGAAATATTAAATAACGCATATTCAAAAAGTAGTTTGGTTAAAATATATCCATATGCTGTTTGCGACAAAGACGGTATTGTTGATTTTTATTCCGACGAGTCTGCGAGCGTTGTTTCCAGTTTATTTTATTTAGATGCAAACGGTGTTTATCTTGAAGGCAGAAAAAAAACAGAAGTAGAAGGGATAACACCAAATACTCTAATAGATAAATATATCGATGAAGATTATATAGATTTAATGAAAATAGATATTGAGGGTTCAGAATATTCTTTTTTTGAAACAATAAGCGATATTAATTTGAAAAAAATATCCAAAATGATTATAGAATTTCATAACAATGAAAATTTTAAGGTTATGGATATTTTAATAAAACTTTCTAAAAACGATTTTAAATTTAAACTAGACAATTGGGGAAGTTTTACAGACCCATTTATTGTCGGAAACAAAATGGGGGTTATATATGCTTGGAGATAAGGTCCATGTGGAGATAAATGGGAACGAAGTAAAAATAATCAATGTAACACAACATGATTTACATAAATGTTATGTAATAATAAAAAATATATTTTATAACATATTACTTGATAAAGAATTTAATTTACCAAATGGTGGTGAGATAATTTTAAAATTAAATAATTATGCTTTCAGGGATAATTGGGAGTCGGAATCCTTATTTGTAGATGTTTATGAAAAAAACAAAACATGTTTTTCAAAAGTTTTTTTTGATAAGACAAAATGTTTTGTTTTATTATCAAATAAATCTTTTGAAAAACTAACAGAACAGTTAATCATAGGTCTTAAACGTTATAGTAATTTTGATATATTACATTACACCATAAATTATAAATCAAATTTAGAATATTCATATTTACAAAATATAAATTATAATATTGATTATGACAGTGAAGACCCGCAATACATGCAGTTTGTCAAACCTTTAATTTTTTTAGATGTAATCAAAAGAGGATATAGTAATGCTGCTTTCATAGATTCAGATATTCAAGTTAGGCCAACAATAAAAGATTTATTTAATTATTTATCATATATTGAAGATGGTCCAGTTTTCCACAAATCATATTGGGATTATACTTTACACAATCAGGTTTTGATTCCCGGCCCTCTTTTAAGTAATTTTATGGGTATAACAAAACAAGAATGGCCGCATGGTGTTACAAATGTTATGTTATTTTCGAATAAACACTATAATTTATTTTTGGAGTGGAGAGATATCTGTCTAAGTGTAGATATAAATGATATAAGAAAAAAAGAATTTTTGCATGATGAACTAATTTTAAATTGTTTAATGTGGAAAAATAAAATTAAACCTAAGTATTTTTTCTTTGCATTAAATATATTAAGCGATAAGGATGTAGAATTTTTCTATAATTATAAATTTATAAAATATAAAACAGAGGTTAATTTAAACGATTATAACTTAGGTCAGTTATACCAATCTTTCATGCCTTATGAAAAATCTTCAATAATAGGTTTTCACTGTGTAAAAGATGTTGATTTAGCAAAAAAAATTAATGATATGATATTAGATAATGAAAATATTCATGTGCATAATATATATGATAAAATACCTAAAAATGATTCGATTATTGTAAAAGATTTTTTTAATTTTGATATTAACTTTGTGGACGGGGCTACTTTTAATTATAGAGGTGGGGATGGGGAATGTGTAGTTAAATTTTACAACAAAGATAAATTGGAATATGAATCAAAATTAAAAGAAAATTATTGGGCAAAAGTAAATAAAAAATTTTTCGTTGACTGGAAAATAGAATATACAAATAATAGTATAAAATCTTACGTAATACCAGAATTTAAAGATAAAAATGTATTTATATGTTTTGAATCCTCATCTTTGGGTGACACTTTAGCTTGGATACCATACGTTGAAGAATTTAGGGTTAAACATAAATGTAAGGTCATTTGCACTACTTTCCATAATAACCTATTCATTGATGAATATAAAGAAATTGATTTCGTAGAACCCGGCACAATTGTCCATAATTTATTCGCTTTATATAGAATTGGTTGGTATTATAAAGAAGATGGTCAAATAGATTATGACAGAAACCCAATAAATTTTAGGTTACAACCTTTACAAAAAACAGCATCTGATATATTAGGTTTAGATTTCAAAGAGATAAAACCAAAAATAAGAAAGAGTAAATTAGAAAAGAAAAAACAAATAACAATAGGTATTCATAGCACAGCTCAGGCCAAATATTGGAACAATGAAAACGGTTGGCAGGAAGTTGTTAATTGGTGTGTAGAAAACGGTTATACTGTTAAAATACTATCAAGAGAAGAGGACGGTTTTATGGGAAATTATTACCCAAAAGGTGCAGAAAAACACCCGGTCGGAACTCTGGAAAGTGTTATTGATGAATTGGTTCAATCCAAAGTATTTTTGGGTATTGGTAGTGGTTTATCTTGGCTTTCTTGGGCTTGCGATACACCCACTGTTCTTATATCAGGTTTTTCAGAGGCATATACAGAACCTTCAGATTGTTTTCGTGTGGAAGCCCCAGAAAATACATGTTCTGGCTGTTTTAACAAATATAGATTAGACCCTTCAGATTGGCTTTGGTGTCCAGAACATAAAAATACTGAAAGGATGTTTGAGTGTAGCAAAAAAATAACATCTGATATGGTAATAAGAAAAATAGAAGAGGTTTTGGAAAAAAAAGCAATAATGTAGTTATTTATTAAAAAAAACATAAATGGCCGCTGGTGGCTCTATTACTTGTGATTATAGTTTTTGTAGTAGCAATTGTTGTTCTTGGTTTGTAACAAACGAATCGGCTTCTCAACAATCTTATACTTATTATTCTTGTCTTGACGGTTCTCCGATAACTGAAAACATAGGGGGTAATGAAGTTGTTATTGTTTGTTCTTCTGGCAGTCCTACAACCACTTCATTCTTTGTCAGCATGGAACTTGAGGGTTGTTGCAACTCTATAGTATCTTTTCAGGAATGTGGTGTAGATGGAACTAAGTTTAGGTTTAGCGGGTTTAGCAATACTTTAATATCGGGTTCTGTTTATTATGTAAGTGGCCCACAATATACAGGATATGCCACAGTTATAGATTATGAAGATACGGGTAGTATATATTCATTTTCAACCCATACTTTTGTAGAGCAAGCAACTTGCCCCGGTTTTTCCGGTGTAACCACTGGTTCTACCGGATGGTCTTATTATAATTATTGTGGTGATTTAATAACTGGAACTGGTTCTGGCACAAACGTTTGTGTTGATGTTTCAAAACCTTACGTTGGCATACAAATAAGTAGTAGTATATGTGTTGACACCTGTAAAGTTCCTGCTTTACTTTATAAATGTTCGGATTCTTCAATATTTTATGGCTCGGTAGACCAAGAAACAGCATTCAATGGTGCAGTTTATGTCTATAATGGGGATTGCTATTCATTTGTAGAATTTTCAGGACCCGGAGGTCCTGATTTGGGCTCCCCAGATTATACCAATTGTGCCGCTTGTTTAGCCCCAGCTCCTTCATCAACTCCAATAACAACACCAACGCCGACACCCACTCCAACGACTACACCACAAACTTGTCAAGAACCCGAATATTGTTTTAGGACATTACTACCACCATTATCCGGCTATTCTGGTCAATATCAATCGGGCGGTACATATAATTCAAAAATTTATTATAGTGGTAACGGTGTTCAATCTGGCTTCATTTACTTTAATAACCAAGAATGGTGTTTATCTTCTTCTTTGGGCGGTACTTGCCTATTAAAAGGCTCATACCCATGTGTAAGCCCATGTCCAGATTTATTTGGTTCTTTCTTTATATTGGGGGTATGCCCCCCCGTAACACCATCCCCATTACCTTATGACACTGTTGATTTCAACGCTTATTTTGAATGTGATTTTGAAGAAACACCCACACCTACTCCAACACCAACGGTTACTTCTACGAATACACCAACACCTACACCAACAAAAACCCCCTACCCACAACTTGGTGTTAATTTCACAATAAGCGGCGCAAGCCCAACCCCCACAAAAACACCGACCCCAACACCTACCACAAGTTCTATTAAAAGTGTTTCAGCTTCTGGTTTGGTTGGTTTTACTCTTTTTGATAAAACATTTACACCTACTGCATCAATGGTTATGAGGGATTGCAATACAGGTGATTTATATTATGTTGGTCAAAACATTATATACAATAACTCTGGCATTACTTTAAACCAAGTGGCTAAAGTTTCTATCGGCGGGGCTATTTATTGTTTGGAGTATATTGGTGATGATGCAAATATAAGCCCAAATACGAATATATCTGAAATTTTAGCATTATATAGTGGTTGTACACCTTGTTTTGTTAGTCCCACACCAACACCAACGATGACTTCCACACCAACACCAACCATAACTGCAACTATAACACCAACGCCTTCATTATCTTCCAATATGGTGTATGTATTTAGGACTTGTAATGTTTTGGTTGGTCAAACAGGTGTTATAGAAATAAGTCAAACTCAACCGCATTCTTTGACTTTATCTATTGGTAAAGTAATTAAAGATAGTGATAATAACTGTTGGGAGTATATGGGTGTTTTCCCGTCATCGTATTTATCCCCAATAGATATTACACAAATAAATTATCAAGGTAATTATTTTAATGGCTCAGGTCAAATAATATTTGAAAATTGTAATAACTGTTAATGCCTTTAGAAGTAACCATAAATTCAGTAACTGGTACAACACCATATGACATTTATATATGCGACCCATATGGGAATGGATGTTTTTATATAAACAGAGTAAATTCGGTGCCTTATAATTTCATTATACCAAAGCCGAATGATACTTTTGACGAATACATGATTAAGATATTGGATGGTAATGGTTATACAATAACAGGAAAAACGAATGTAACTTAATATGGCTTATTGCGAGGGTAGTGATTGTCAAAGATATAGGTTAACCAACGAAGGTAATTATGCGGTAACTATAACATATACAGAATGTTCCGTGGGTTCTTCAATAGATGTTACTATACAACCGGGCGATAATACAGAATTTTGTGCATGTTCAAACATGCCTTTTCAATATAACCCAGATGGTAATTTAATAGATGTCGCAATTGTCGGGTCGTGCGATTCTACCTCCCCCACTCCCACACAAACCCCTACTATTACCCCTACGAACACACCTACTACAACGCCAACTATGACTCAAAATGCGAGTCCGACACCAACGCCCACTATAACAAACACACCATCAGTAACAAAATCTTTAACCCCAACACCTACCATAACACCTACAAACACTCCAACCCCTACTGTAACACCCACTATTACACCAACACCTGTTTACGTTATAGGTAACGAATGTGATGTTATCACACTATACCCAATGGGGATATCGGCGACATATAATAACCCAACAACATCGACTTCTTCGGACGGTAATATAAGTATAATTGTCAGCGGCGGTACTCCACCATATAATTTTTATTGGTCTAGCGGCCATAGAGAGCAATCTATAAATAATTTACCATCTGGTGATTATAGCGTAACAGTTGTGGATAACTATGGCGATTTCAGTGCATCCACAACTGTTACTTTAACATCTCCAACAGCTACACCAACACCTACCCCAACTAATACACCGACTATAACACCAAGTTCTAGTTACCCTAATTTATGTTTGAGTGTAATATCACAAGATGAGGTTTTTGGCCCTCGTCAATTCTCATTTTACGGTTTTACCAACGGAAGGCCGTCTTGGAATTTTAATAACGGTGAAAACACTATAATTTGGAGTGAAACTCAAAATAGATGGGAAGTAAGTGGCTTAACAATATACAATGGATTGTTGGTATCCAAAACAAATTCCACTATACCTGATAATGGTTGGTATCTAGCGGGTTCCAATTCAACGCCTTCTGTTAGTGTTTTACAAGGAAGTTGTAGCGGAACGCCATTATCTTTGATTTTGAATTTAAACGATGTGACTTGTAAAAGTTTAGGTAATTGTAACGGTTCTATAGTAGCTAGCGCTTTTGGTGGTTCCACACCATATGCTTATTCACTAAATAATGGCGTTTCTTATCAACCTAGCAGCATTTTCAATAATCTTTGTGATGGCACATATGTTGTTTCAGTCTTAGATAAGTCTGGTAAAACAACAAGTAAGATTGTTTCTTTAGCATATAACGCAAGTCAGACGAATTATATCCTTGACGTAGAAATTGTTAGTAATAGGGACATAACCAATGATAGTAGGGAAGTTACTTGGAAAATAACATCAAATCCTTCAATACCATCTGGAACCACTTACACATTTGATTTATCAATAGGTACTTGGACATATCAATATCAACCCGGCCAATCTAGCGGTTATTCTACTAATTTAGTTTATAGGAATAGCACACAACTAACAGCTACTAATGTTACAACTCCAAGTGGTGTTTTAAGTAGGCCGGGCTGCCCAGATAATACTATAACAAACGAAACAAAGTATCAAGTATATACTATAACAGCTAATGGTGGTGATATTATTTCAGGTAAGACCACATCTTTCATAGGTATCACAAACGAACAATCTTCAGATAATGGTTGTTCTACAAAGATAGAGCAAGATATTATTCTAAACACTTCCGTAACTAATTATTCTGGTTGTTCTTGTTGTAGTTTTATAGATGTTAATAAAAAATATTTAATCGAAAAACATACTCTAACAAGTGCTAACAGCACTGGTAATTTCACAGGTTCTAGGTATCCAATGCAATACTATGTTTCAAATAATTTATCCACGATATGTCAGATAATAACACCCAATTCCGGCTCATCTAGTGCGCCTTTCATAACATCAGGTATAATTATTTACGACTCAAACAACAACCCAGTCACCGGATATTCTTATATAAGAACCGAAGACGGAACTATTTATTATTTAAATAGTTCTGGTATGGTAGGTTTACCGACCGGACAAGTTTGCTAAAAGAAAACACATGGGTTATATAATAAAAAACACTTCCGGTCTCTTAAACACCAGAATAACAGATGTTGGCCGTAAAAGAATATCTACGGGTAATTTCAACATAAATTATTTCCAAATAGGTGATAGTGAAGTTTTCTATAATATATCTGAAAACTTCTCGCTATCAAATAATAACATATTAATACCATCTTTCAATGCGCAAAATGATACAGGAGTTCCAGAATCAAACAAAGAAAACATTAAATACCCTTATTACCTTGATTCTGTTAGCGGCAACACCTATGGAATCCCATACTTGGATTCTCGCTCAGAGACAGTTTATAATTCAGCAGGTGTTAAGGGTTTTTTCCTTACCGGGGGAACGACTGGTTGGACGGCTCAAACAAGTTCTGCGTACACAATAACATCTAATTATAGGGTAGATATGTCTACCTTATCTGGACAAACCGGAATAACATTAACATTGGATGTTTGTTCACCTACTACTGGAACACCTTCTGTTGGTGATTTTTTGGTTTTATATTTAAATGACGAGAGTTGCGGTTCTTACAATTCAAATGTTCCAGTTTTAACATATAAAATACAATCATTAACACCTTCTACGGGAAATAGTGGTCAAACCCCATGGGTTGTTGGGTTAGATAGGGAATCACCTATATACACAGGTATATCATCACCCGGACAATATGCCAGATGTTTAATTTATCCGTCTGGAATGACGCAATTATACGACACAGTAACCCCTTTACCTAATTGGTCTACGGACACTCTTAATTTTGAGTCTGTTTGTGATTTATCAGTTAATGAGGATACATTAGTGTGGAATATGAATATACCTTGGTCTGAAAGTCCTGCTGGTTTATTTTCCACTACACACGAAAATTATTTAAAATATGGTTCGGTTTCTTATCTTGGGACAAAAGAACTTTTGGGCTACAACAGCAGTAGTGGCGGCACAGATACAAGTGAAGTGTACCACTATAACTCGTATAAAGAAAAAATAAAAGTTCTCCCAGAAAACCAAAAAGCAATTGCTATAATACATTATACCAATCAATCCATAGATAATGTATATGGCGAAAAATTTGCCACAGTACCTTACGATGAAGCAGACCCTTCAGACGATACGGGTTCTGCCAGACATTTTAAATTACACATACCAACATTAATGTGGCATAAGTCAGATGGTAGCAAAGTAGGGGAAACTTTTTATATAGACCCTCCGGCTTATGATTTATGCATCCCTTATTATATCAGGTCTTCAAAGAACCCAGATATGAACGACCCCGGTATTAGATATTATCATCTATGGGATACTAACCCCGATTCCAACAATAATTTAAACAGGATAGGTAAAGTTTTTCCTGACCAACAATTAGTTATTATAGACGATGAGGAGGTAATAGCCGCCTTGTCTTATAAATCAAATAGAAACTGGACATTACCAGAACCTAAACTTTCTCTGATTGCACCCAACGTATGTTTTGATAGCGCAACTGATGGTATGTTAAGCGGTTCTACACAAAGACTTTGGGTAACATATAGGTTAGATTCTACTGGTTTTACAAATAGCCTTCATTGTAATTACTACTCTTATGTTGACGGCCCTCAAAGCGGTAACACAATCTCACAGAATGTTGCTTTTAGGTTCGGTTCGGAGTTCCCATTTTTAAACCAATCTGGACTTAGCGGTTTTTCAGCATCTGAAATAAAAATATTATGTCAGAAAACAAGTTCAACAGAAAAACCATCACCCGATGGCTGGGTAGAAATAGATTATACCTCTGAAATTTCTGGTTCGACAATAAATGGAAATATAACACAATCTGGTTTAACAAAAACCACTTTTATAATTGATAATGATAAATATGATTCTGGTGTAGCATATAATCTATCTAATTACATAAACATACCAGAGAATGGTGAAACAGATTTATTGAATTTTGGTGACGAATATTTCTTTTACGGTAATTTAGAAACTGATATTGCAGCAACTATTTACGAAATGCGTTATTTAGTAACGTTAAATAATAATCAGTTCACATTATCTTCAAACCCAACATGGGATACAAACAAAACACCTTATGTAACAGAAATTGGTCTTTACAATTCTGACAAAGAACTTATGGTTTTATCTAAACTGCAATCCCCTCAAAAAAGGGTTGGTATACAACAGTTTTTGGTAAAATTAGATTTCTAATATGTTGGAAAATATTGTAAAAGATTCCCCTAAAGTATTAGGTTTGGATGTTTCAACGAAAACAATAGGTATTGCTTTATTCGATAGCAAAACCGCTAATTTATTGGAATTAACCCATGTATCTCCCATTACTAAAGTTAAGACAGAAAATAAAGTAGAGGAGTTATTGTTAAAGGGTATAACGATAAAGGATAAATTGCTTCAATACGAAAATTTAGGGATTAACACTGTAATAATTGAAGAACCACTTTTAAATTCCAATAATATCAATACAGTAGGAACCCTAATGCGTTTCAATACTATCGTATGCAAGGAAGTTTATGACATATTGGGTGTTGCCCCTGTTTTCATCTCAACATATAATGCCAGAAAGTTTGCCTTTCCTCACTTGGTTCAAGAAAATAATAAGGGAAAACACGTGCTTTTCGGGGGTTTACCATTAGATATTGACAAAAAAAAGATTATTTGGGATTTGGTTTCAAAGAGAGAGCCCCAGATAAGTTGGTTATACACAAAGAATAATACATTAAAAAAAGAAAATTTTGATATGGCCGACGCCTACTGTGCTGTTTTAGGTTATATGAAAATGTTGAATATTTGGTAGGAATGTTATATCTTTGCCAAAAAAAGGCAAATGAATACAAATCCTCAAGAAGTAGTGCTTAAAATGTTAGTTAACATTTTGGGCGAACCTAAAAGAAAAAGTGAAAAAAGGCAACAATATGCTTTTAACTGTCCTGCCTGTGATTTAGGTCGAAACAAGGCCAATTTAGAAATAAACATTGGGGATGCCATATACCATTGTTGGTCTTGCGAACCAGAATCTGATTTCCATAAAGGTTCTTTGTATAAATTTTTCAAAAATCATGGTAGCAAAGATGATTTAAAAATATACAAGATTTTTTTTGGTCATTCAACTCATAAAGAATTGGAAGTTGAACATAAAGTAGAACTTCCAGAGGGTTTTATTAGTTTTGAGGATATTGTACCTTTTTACCCACCACATAATCAGGCTAATAAATACATTAGAAGCAGGGGTGTTACAGATGATATTATAAAAAAATATAAAATAGGTTTAACCACTAAGGGTAAATTTGCTAATCGCATAATTTTTCCCTCCTATGATAAAAATGGTGAACTTAATTTTTTTGTCGCCAGAACTTGGGGAAGTTTAAAACCAAAATATCTTAACTGTGATTCACCTAAGACGGATGTTTTATTTAATGAGCATTTAATAGATTGGGAAAATGATATCTACATAGTGGAGGGTCCATTTGATTCATTGTTTGTTGAAAATTCGGTAGTTGTTTTGGGTAGCGAATTACACCATTCGGTTTTAGAAAAGATATACAACAATTGCAAGGCTAATGTTATTATTGGGTTAGACCCAGATGCTAAGAAAAAGGCTGAAAAAATTTATCACGAATTAAACGCTGGAAGGTTGTGGGGTAAAATAAAAATGTTATCTTTGCCGGAAGGAGAGGATATTGCCTCCTTAAAAGGTAATGTTTCAAACTATTTTAAAATAATTAAATAATGATATTTGAGGAACTTTATAAATTTAAAGACATAAGGTATGTGGATTCTACGCACGAGTACACATTAGATGGCGTCAAACACACATCTGTTACAACATTTATTGGTGAATACAAATCAAAATTTGATACTGAAAACGTTGCAAAAAAATATGCTTTAAAACATAAATTAGACGTAAACAAGGTAATAGAGGATTGGGATTATATGAGGGAGTTTGCAAGTATGAAGGGTAGAACATTTCACTCTTTTGCTGAAAATTGGTACGCAAATAAAATATTTGAATATGATGTTGAAGAACTTAAAAATAAATGGGGTAATTCAATGATATTGGCACTTGAAAAGATGTTGGTACATTTTAAAAAATTCTATTCAGATTCAAGTAAAAGTTTAATCCCTATTAAGAGTGAATTTGTTGTGTATGATTCTGAGTATAAAATAGCTGGTATGGTAGACCAATTATTTTTTAATAAGAAGCACAACGAATACCAGATATTTGACTGGAAAACAAACAAAGACATTAGTTTTCAAAGTCAGTATCGTGATTATTTCAAACACCCCATATCTCACTTGGAGGAGTGCGAATTTAATACTTACTCACTCCAATTGAGTATATACAAACATATTATTCAAAAAAACACTAATATAAAAATTGGTAAATGCTACATAGTTTGGATTAATGAAATGAACGATACATACAAACTATACGAATGTAAAAATATGAACGAAGAATTTCAATCAATGTTAAAAAACCGTTACTTATGATAGACAAAATTATTCATTTTAGTGATTTACACATCAAGTACAACAAAGACCACGATTTGTATAAGCAAATACTTGAAGGTGTTTTAAAAGACTGGAAAGAAGAAAAACCAGACCGAATTGTTTTTACCGGCGATTTGATTCACCAAAAAAACCAGATAAGCCCTGAGCAAGTAGATTTTGTGGCTTGGTTTTTAAATGAGTGTTCCAATATCGCCAAAACAGTTATGATATTGGGAAACCACGATTTTTTGGAAACCAATTCGGATAGACTTGACCCTCTTTCTGTTATTTTGGAATTGATGGATAACAAAAACATAGTTTTATATAAAAATCGGGGAATCTATGAAGATGAGAACGTAAACTGGTGCGTTTTTTCTTTAATGGAGAATAATCTACATCCGGGCAAACCAGAGGGTCTTTTCAATATTGGTTTGTTCCATGGTAGAATATATGGTTTAAGCACAGATTTGGGTTTCCAATTTGAAGATGGTTACGACCCGAGCAAGTTTTTTCATATGGATATTGTTTTAGCCGGGGATATTCACAAAAGACAAGTTTTTAATATACCAGACGGAAAAAGGGGTTATATGGTTGGGTCTTTGATTCAGCAGGACAAGGGAGAGCGCATAAGCAAACACGGCTACGGGATTTATACAATAAAATCAGACGAATACCGTTTTGTTGATGTTCACAACCCAAGGCCGCATATAAAGTTTAAAATTAACTCCATAGATGACATAGAAATGGAGTCTGAACAGCTAATGAATTATTAAAATGGTTTACGACAAGAACAAGATAGAATCAGAACTGATTGACTTCTGTTCAATAAATAATATTGATATAGAAGTTTTTAAGACAGAATGTATAGTCAAAGGTTTTTACTTGTTAAAGTATGGCGATTTAAATAAAGCAACTGTTACTGATTCAGATAAAAAAAATGAAGAAGTTTTGAACCTTCAAGGTAGAATAGATGTTCTTAACGAAGAAGTAAAAATTTTATCGGAAAAACTTACCAATTCAGAAAATAAAAGGATAAGTTTGGAAGATACCCTTTTTAAATTAAAAAACGAAAATTCAAAACTTAAAGGAAATGATTGAATTATTTATTTGGGCTTTTATTGCTTACGGAATAACAAACATAATTGTTTGGGGTTCTATTTTCCAACCGCTTAGATATTTTTTTAAATATTTGAAAAATAAAACATTTTTCCCTCTAAACAGTTTGGGGTTGTTTTTAGATGGACTCACCTCTTGTGTGCTTTGTACAAGCACTTGGGTTGGGTTCTTTTTGGGTTATTTTTTATATTCACCCACCTCTTTTTATTTTTATAATTACTGGATGCAATATTCGTATCTATTCTTTGATGGTATGTTTGCAGCCGGGATAGTTTGGACTATAAACACTATTGTGGAATTTTTTGAAAAAAAATAAAATTATGAGTAAGAAAAAGAAAGAACACAAATTAAGGCTTAAAAAAAGATATGAAACCTTGCGCCATATCCAAAAGAAGAAGGAAAGTAAAATGCAAGAAATATTTGAAAAATTATTGGATAAAAACTTAAACGAAGAACCTAATGGACAAAAGACTAACGAAGGAACATTATGATAACCCTATCATTACAGTAGTTTGGGAATCAGATTCTGAAGAATTTAGCAAAGAAAGAAAAAATAGGGTAAAAGAGTACTTCAAAAAGAAGTATAAAACAAAGCACGTAAATATTATCACTAAGGCAAATAGGTCTGGTGAGTCTGATTTGGTTGTTGACGTATCTTCTGACATAACAGATGTTAATTTACAATATGATTTAATCCGCACAATATTGCAGAATAAAGGTCAAATGAAATATTATGAACCTGTTCTGGACATAGATAAGGCTGTAGAAAGCCGGATGGTGGAAAAAAACATAGAAGTGAGCCATTTCAAAAAATGGTATATTAAAAAAATACGATTCAGCAATTTTCTATCTTTCGGTGACAATCAAGAAATAGATTATGATGAATACAATGGTTTAACTGTTGTTGAATCTAATCCAGCCAATACCGGAGGTAAGTCTGTATTGAGTGTTGACCTTTTGTTGTATTTGTTTTTCAATACCACAACTAAATCTTCAAAAGCTGAAGATATCTTCAACAAATACACAGATTCAAACCGGGTATTCGTACAGGGTGAAATTCAAATAGACGGTAATGACTATGTAATTACAAGGACAATAAAGAGAGAGTTGAACAAGAGTGGTTCGTATTCGGTTTCTTCTTCTTTGGATATAAACAGGTTGTTACCGAACGGGCAGATGTTTAATGAAACTGGCGAGCAAAGAAGGGAGACAGAACAATTCATAAAAAATTCCATTGGTACGATGGAAGATTTTTTGATGACGATTATGACCACAGCTTCCAATTTGGAAGAATTGCTTGAATCAAAGCCCACTTCAAGGGGTATGATACTTAGCCGTTTCTTGGGTTTGGAGCATATTAAAAAGAAAGAAGAGGTCGCTAAGGAAATTTACAATTCTTTCTCTAAAACTATGCAATCAAACATTTATAATGTTGAGCAAGTTAAAGAGGCTACAAAACAGCTCAATAGGGAGAATTATGAATTTGAAGATTTGGAGGTTAAAAAAAGGGCTGTTTTATGGGATTTAGAAGAACGCTTACAAAAAGGCGAACAATACAAGGATGGTTTATTGGACAAAAAGTATTCGGATATTGATTCAGAGCTTTTGAAGATAAGGCCAGAAGAACTTGATTCTGAAATAAAGAAA
>JACCDW010619065.1_pt1 | contig 47369 bp, 77 predicted proteins | sample 7449781 | NCBI WGS metagenome assembly JACCDW01 (sample SAMN15323449, study PRJNA562643) | freshwater metagenome | isolation source: river surface water | place: USA:Blue River Watershed | collected 2017-08-18
CAATGGTAGACAGAGTAGGTCGTTGGATTGAAGAACTTTCTGGTATGGAGAACGACACACTCCTACAGTTAGGCGATTCTATCCGTGACGAAATGGGACAAGAGCAAGCTAAGGCATTCATTGAAGCGGTTGCCCCAGCTATTCAGCAAGCCCTAGAAAATCTAAAGACTACACGCGAAACTTTAGCTACAGGTGTTCGTACACTGACAGGCGAAGAACAGCCAGCAGAAATGCTAGGCGGTGGTGAGCCTGCTGCTGAAGAACCAGGTATGGAAGCTGAACCTGATGCTATGAATGCCGAGCCAGCTGCTGACGAGTTTGCCGCTGCTGAACCAGCCGCAGGCGGAGAAGCTGCTGCTGGACGCGAACAGCGCGAAAGCATCCAGTTTCAAAATAGACTTATGAAAGTTCTAGCAGGTTAATATGAGCAGTGCTGATCTATTAAGAAAGTACGCTGATATATTAAATGAGGCCCCGCAACCTCCTATGGCTCCGGGAGCACCTGCTGCTCCTGCCCAGGCACCTGCGGGTCAACCTGCTGCTGGTCAAGCACCCGGAGGTGTCGATCCTAAGCAGGCCGCTATGATGATTAAACAAAAAGAAGATCAGAAAAAACAAATCCAGGATCAGATCAAACAAACTGAACAGACTCTGGCTAATTTGAAAAAACAACTAGCAACCTTAAGCTCATGAGAATATTTGAATTCGCTGGCGACGATAATCTGGATAAGTTTATTGTCGTCCTTAAAAATTTTATTGGTCGATACTCTAGCAAAGGAGAGTCTGCCAAGTTAAATTGGAAGGCACTAGACAAGATTACTTCTTCTAGCGGCATTGAGCTTATGGCTGACTATGAAACTTTTAAGGCCATGTATGATTCTAGCCCTCAATTACAGGCAATAGTTAAAAACTTTAATGCCGACGGAATTGAGCTAAATGTTCCAGGAGCCAAGGAAGAAGAACCAAAAGGCGATGGAACACAACAACCCCAGGACAGTCAAGCGGCTGTAGATAAGATAGCAGCTTCAGCAGCACCTCAACAATTGGCACAAACTCAGGCTTGACAACCTAAACAAAATTCTGTAATATATACAGAATGACGACAATTCAATTTACCCCACCACCGTTTGTTGAAAAATTTCAATACAAAAATTGTCAACAAATCAATGATCCGGTTACACGTAAACGTGTCTACCTAACTCCAGACGGCGAAAGCCTTCCTTCGGTTACTACTATTCTTAGTGCTACTAAAGATATGACAGCACTGAACGAATGGAAGAAACGAGTAGGCGAGGAAAAAGCCAAACAGATTACCACAGAAGCCGCAGGCGTAGGCACAGCCATGCACAGTAATCTAGAAAGATTTATCGCTGGTTTACAAAGACAGCCAGGTAATAATCCTGTTCATGTACAGGCTAATAAAATGGCTGATGAAATTATCAAGAACGGTTTGTCTGATGTTAATGAAGTATGGGCTATGGAACAGAGCTTATACTTTCCGGGATTATATTCTGGCACAACAGATCTAGTAGCTGTTTACAAAGGCAACCCTAGTGTTTGCGATTACAAACAAACTAACAAGCCCAAGAAAGAAGAGTGGGTCGAAGACTATAAAATGCAGCTAGTAGCCTATATATTAGCACATAATGAAGTCTACGGAACCGACATCCGCGAAGGACACGTCTTTATGTGTTCTAGAAACTGCGAATATCAACAGTTTGATCTATGGCCCAGCGACTTTAACAAATATCAAGATTTGTGGCTCAACAAGGTAGAGGAATACTACAACAGCCTAAGATAAATACTCTATAAAGTTAGAGGATCATATCGTGGCAGTTGTCCAAATTTCAAAGATTCAGGTCAGACGTGGCCGCAAAAATTCAGTAAACGGAACTATTCCTACTCTAAGCTCAGCTGAATTTGCCTGGGCTGTAGATACTCAAGAATTGTTTATCGGTAACGGATCTGTAGCCGAAGGTGCTCCTTATGTAGGAAACACTAAGATCCTCACAGAACACGATAATATTCTAGAACTAGCTTCTAGTTATAGATTTGCATCAGACGACATTTCTTTTTATTCTTCTGTACCAAGATCTTTACAGTCCAAGATAGACGAAACAGTGAGTGTGCTAGACTTCGGAGCAGTACCCGATGGCAGCACTGATTGTACAGACGCATTTGAAACTGCATTCACAGCTCTATTTAGAAGTGTGGATCAAAAATACAGAAAAACATTACTGATACCAAACGGACACTATCTGTTCACTCGAGATCTTCAGATTCCTTCCTTCGCTAAGATAAAGGGCGAAACTAGAGCAGGTGCAAGATTACTTATGGGAGTAAACAACATAAGATTGTTAACTGCCACAGGATCTAATATATCTGAATTCAGTGATACCAATAGACCGGAAAGCATCGAAGTATCAAATCTTACTATCAATAGAAGCACAGGTCAAACTACGTTAACAGGATTAATCGGTGGAAAGTTTCACGACGTGACCTGGGCAGGAGAATACGATACCACAGATATTACTCAACCAGCATCAACTGACCTCCCGGTAGTACCATCAGCAGTGTTCTGGCAAAATGCATTTGCCGATACTGTATTAACCGACACAGAATTTGTTGGTTGTAGCTTCGAAGGAAATTCATTAGGAATCAAATGTTTGCAAACTATTTTTGCAGAGTCGAATATTAAATTTACAGAATGCAAATTTTTTAATAGTTACACTGGAGTTTTTGTGCAAGCAGTTCCTGGTCAACCAACTGCTTGGTCATTTAAAGACTGCGAATTTGATCAGGTCTATTACCAAGCTTTTAGATCCACCCAGGGAAGAAAAACAGAATTCAATAGATGTAAATTTACAAGATGCGGCAATGGAAATAATACTCCCGATACTCCGATCACGAATGTAATTTATTTCGGTGATGATCTAGGAAATATTGTTTTAGATTGTTCATTTGATAGACAACAACAAGCAGGTATAGTTACAACTACTTCTACTATTTCGATAGCTGAAGTTTATAATTCTAACCTAACTGTGATGAATGACAAAATACGTAGTCCTATTTTTACCTATGACAGTCTAGGTAAACCGCTAATGGTATTGAGTGCATTCCACAGATTTATCTATATCAATTACATCTTAAGACTAGGCGAATATTCGAGAATAGGAAAACTTTCCTTATCGATCAACGATAGTCTAACTAAAGTTTCTATTACAGATCATTATCAGTATTCAGACACTACTATATCCAGCCAAGGAGGATTAATTATGACAGGATTCGAATTCGGCGCAGAACTTCTCAGTAATGGTGCTTTCACCAGGGACAATGTTCTATCCGATTCTACACAGACAATAGATACTGTGGCAATCGTATATAAAAATCCTACACTTACTGGGCTACCAGGGGACATTGTTTTCGATGTTTCCTACGGTGTTTGATCATCACGATCTAGATAGAATTGCAGCATGGAAAAAGTTCAGAGACGGATTGGAGGACAGTTCTAATCCTCTAGAACAAGTGGCCCAATTATGGGGCCGCGCACCATTTGTCAATTCCTATCTTGATCCAAAAAATCCCCAATCTTGGCCGGATCCCTGGCGTCTTATTCTTGATCTTCGGTTAGATGATCTTGCAATTAGCCTTGGCATAATGTATACTCTTAAATTAACTCGTCGGTTTATGGGAACTCCAATTGAGATACATATGTCTATGCTGCCAGAAGAAAGAAACTATCGTTATCCTGTAATTGTCAACAACGAATCAGTTTTAAACTGGCACTATAACTCTGTTTCAAATATCAGCTGTTTGAAAGACGTTCAAACCACCTTGATTTATTCTAAATCGGGCGCATTATAAATACCATCTAAGAAAGATAAAAAGAGAGCACATGACTATCACAGTAATAAAAAGAGACGGAACGAAAGAGCCATTAATGATTGAAAAATGGCAGGCTCAGGTAGCCAAAGTCTGTAAAGGTATCGCAGATGTCAGTCAATCAATGATCGAGATCAAAGCACAGTTACACTTTTATGATGATATCACTACAAAAGAAATCGACGGTATCACCCTCAGAGCGATTGTAGACCTTATCGATGTAGAACACAATCCAGACACAGGTCATACAAATTATCAATATGTAGCAGGCAAGCAACGGTTGTCAATGTTGCGTAAGGATGTATATGGTTCTTATGAACCTCCCCACCTCTACGACATTGTTAAGAAAAATATCGCTGTTGGTTTGTATACTCCGGAGCTTCTCGAATGGTATTCAGAAGATGACTGGAACAAGATGAATGATATGTTAGAGCATGAGAAAGACGAACAATACTCTTATGCCGCTATCGAACAGTTAATTGAAAAATATCTAGTACGCAATCGTGCTACCAAGGAGATCTATGAAACACCTCAGGTTCGCTATATGGTCGCGGCCGCTACTGTCTTTCACAAAGAGGAACCGAACTCGGCGAGAATGCGCTACATCAAAGAGTATTACAATGCTGCCAGTGATGGTCTTTTCACTCTCGCTACTCCTGTGCTGGCTGGGCTTGGCACTCCAACTAAGCAGTTTAGCAGTTGCGTTCTTATCCGTAGTGATGACGATCTTGATTCTATATTTGCATCTGGCGAGATGATGGCCAAGTATGCTAGCAAGCGAGCAGGCATTGGTTTGGAGATCGGACGTCTGCGTCCATTGGGTAGTCCCATCAGAGGCGGCGAGATCATGCACACAGGAATGATCCCGTTCCTAAAGAAGTGGTTTGGTGATTTAAGGAGTTGTTCTCAAGGTGGTATTAGAAACGCATCTGCTACAGTTTTCTATCCTATTTGGCATCATCAGTTCGACGACCTCATTGTTCTTAAGAACAATCAAGGAACTGAAGAAACTCGTGTTAGACACATGGACTACGGAGTTGTACTATCAGCGTTCTTTTGGCGTCGTTTTAAAAACAAAGAAGATATTACTTTCTTTGATCCTAACGAAGTGCCTGACTTGTACGAAGCCTTCTATAAAGACACAAAACTATTTGAAGAGCTGTATGTCAAATATGAAAAGCGCAAAGACCTAAGAAAGAAAAGCATGCCAGCCGAAGAAGTTTTCAAAGGCGGCATACTAAAAGAACGCACAGACACAGGTAGGATTTATTTGGTGTTTATTGATAATGTTATGAACCAAGGACCTTTTGATCCCGAATACCATACCATCTATCAATCGAATCTATGTTTAGAGATCCTGCTTCCCACCAAACCGTTCAAACGTCTGGACGACCCTGAGGGACGCATAGCGTTATGTACTCTCGGTTCCATTAATTGGGGGGCCTTCCGTAATCCGGAAGATATGAGACGTGCCTGCAGGATCCTACAGCGTAGCCTATGTAATATTTTGGATTATCAAGATTTCTTGAGCATTCAAAGTAAACTATCTAACGACGAAATCCAACCATTGGGTATCGGAGTTACTAACCTTGCCTACTGGCATGCAAAGAGGGGGTTGAAATATGGAGAAAGAGATAGTCTGGCGGAAGTTAAGAGTTGGATGGAGCATCAGGCCTATTATCTTACAGAGGCCACAGTGGAACTTGCCAAAGAAAGAGGAGCATGCCAACAGAGTCCATTAACAAGATACGGTAAAGGAATATTCCCCTGGGAACTAAGGTCTCCGGGGGTTAACGAATTGGCCGATTTTACTCCAGAACTCGATTGGGAACCCCTAAGAGAACAGATGAAACAATACGGAGTTCGCAATGCTACATTGATGGCGATCGCTCCTGTAGAATCCAGTTCTGTAGTAATTAACAGTACTAACGGCATTGAAATGCCTATGAGTCTAATTTCTACTAAAGAATCTAAAGCAGGATCATTTACACAGGTTGTTCCTGAATATCAAAAATTAAAAAACAAATACGAATTAATGTGGGATCAGAAAGACTGTACCGGATATCTCAAAACAGCAGCAGTATTAGCAGCCTATGTAGATCAGAGCATTTCGACTAACACATTCTATAATCCTGCTCACTTCCCAGAAAGAAAAGTACCAACTACTGTCATCGCAACAAATCTAATGCAGGCACACAAGTGGGGAATCAAAACTTTCTATTACAGCTTGATTAACAAAGCTGGTGCAAAACAAGAAGATCGAACACCCGAAGTTCATTATAACGGTTTCGATAATGTTAGAGAAGTTATCGAAGATGATTGCGAGGCATGTAAGCTATGAAAACACTAAGAGACTATATCAATCTTATAGAATCTGCTTCTGAAATAACAGACGATTGGTTTAAGGATGGAGCTTTTAAAACTTTTAAAGTTCCTGCCAAAGAACCTTTTGAAATCGCAGATGAAGACGGAGAACTGGAAACCCTCGAAGGTCTGGTAAAATATAAGAAGGGATATTATATCATCACAGGTCCTAAGGGAGAACAGTACCCTATGCCTCCTGAGAAGTTTGATGAATTAAAAACAGACAACGGCGACGGAACGGCAAGTCCTAAGAAAATTATTAAATTAGCCAAGATAGCAGATCACGACGGGTCCGTTAATACCAGCTGGGGCGAAGTACTAAATTACAAAGCAGGCGAAGACTATATTGTGCGCCACGGTACAAACGACTACGGTGTAGTTAAAAAAGATATTTTTCAAAAAACATATAACACAGACAACGCAAAATGAGCAAAGCACAATATAATTTAAACAAAGATACTAACTATCTAGATCGAAAAATGTTTTTGGATCCAGCTGGTCCAGTTACCATTCAGAGATTTGAAGAAGTCAAGTATAAAAAAATCGCAGACTTTGAAACAACAGCACGTGGTTTCTTTTGGGTGCCAGAAGAGATCAGCCTAAGCAAAGATGCGCAAGATTTCAAGGATGCATCGGATGCAGTTAAACATATCTTCACTAGTAACCTGCTTAGGCAAACTGCTCTTGACAGTCTGCAAGGCCGCGGCCCAAGTCAAATCTTTACTCCGGTCGTAAGCCTACCAGAACTAGAAGCACTGGTCTATAACTGGACATTCTTTGAAACTAATATCCATAGTCGCAGTTACAGTCACATTATTCGAAACATTTATAATGTTCCTAAAGAAGTCTTTAATACAATTCACGACACTAAAGAAATCGTTGATATGGCATCTAGTGTAGGTAACTATTACGAAAACCTACACGTTATCAACTGTCGCAAAGAACTAGGCGAAACTATCCCCGAGAAAGAACATATCAAAGCGATTTACATGGCATTACATGCCAGCTATGCTCTAGAAGCATTCCGCTTTATGGTATCGTTCGCTACATCATTAGCGATGGTAGAGAACAAAATCTTTATTGGTAATGGAAATATCATCAGCTTGATTCTGCAAGACGAACTTCTGCATAAAGGTTGGACTGCTTTCTTGATCAATCAAGTGGTCAAAGAAGATCAAAGATTCGCACAGGCCAAGGAAGAATGTGCAGAAGAAGTTTATCAGCTGTATATGGATGTTATCCGTGAAGAAAAAGAATGGGCTGATTACCTTTTTAAGAAAGGTACAGTGATTGGGTTAAATTCGAATATTCTCAAAGACTTTGTCGATTATACAGCAGCCACAGCACTAAAAGAAATTGGCATCAAATACAATCAACCAGCACCAAAGACTACTCCAATTCCGTGGTTCAATAAGCACAGCGATACGCACAAAAAGCAAACAGCTCTGCAAGAAAATGAATCAACAAATTATGTCATCGGAGTTATGAGCGACAATCTAGACTACGAGGCATTACCGGAGTTATAATGTTCAAGGTGCAATTCAAAGCCAAATCTCCATATGGGTCCTGGCAGGTTGTAGGTAACTACAGTACAGAGTCTCAGGCTATAGCCTCTGCTATAGCCAAAAAGAGAGCTGGTGCATTATTGGTTCGAGTATTAGATAAAAAAGGATCTGTAATTTTTACAAGTTAAGAAAGGTTTTTATGAAAGCGATAGTTTGGAGCAAATATAACTGCCCCTACTGCGATCAGGCTAAGGCACTGTTAACGCAAAAGGGTATAGAGATTGAAGAACGTAAAATCGGAGACGGCTTCACTAAAGAAGATTTACTAGACGCTGTGCCAACAGCAAGAACAGTACCACAAATCTTTTTAGATGGAAATTTAATCGGCGGTTTTACAGAATTGAAAAAACATTTACAAGGATGATATGTTATTAAACAAAGGCTTTGCCACAAATGAAGTCGTTAGTCTAAAATTAGTAAGCGGTGAAGAAATAATAGCTAGATTCGAAGAAGAAACAGCTACTGGATATAGAATCTCTAAGCCCACTATGATTACGATGACACAACAAGGTATTGGACTAATGCCTTATATGTTTACTGTAGATCCAGATAGGGAAATCGTGATAAGTCATCAAGCAGTGGTAGTTATAACCACTACTGAAAAAGTGTTCGCTGATCAATACATCCAAGGAACTACAGGCATCAAAATAGTTTAAGGATAAAAAATGCCATTTATTCCAGGACAATCGGGTATATCAGACGTTTATTCGAGTACTAATGTATTCGCAAATAACGTACCAATCGCACTTCATTTAGCACCACTGCCTAGTCCTAACTCTGCTGCGCCAGAACCTGTTCAAGTATCAATCAGTTTTGAACAAGAACAAGGACTAGCAGCGTCGTCAGCTGCTGCTACATCAGCAGAAGAAAAAGAAGTAGGTCTTGCAGGCAAAGGCGATGTACCTCAAGTAGGTCCAGTTGAAACTGCTACTCCCGATCCTCGGGGTCCATTAAGTTCTGATCTATTCACAGCTATAGGTCAAACTTTAGATTCGTGTCTAGCAGAAGCTAAACAAGGTAAATGGAAAGAAAACGGAGCCAATCCGTTAATTGTGTCCTGTTACAAAGCTGTTGGATTTAAATTTTCAGACGACAAGACTCCCTGGTGCGCGGCATTTGCCGGTAACATTTTAAAACGTGCAGGAGCACCTGCCCTAAAAACTCTCAGTAGTTTAGCTTATGGTACCTATGGCACAGATGTGCCTATCAGCGATCCTTCTAAATTTAGATTGAATGATATCGTAATCTTTACACGTCAAGGCGGAGGACACATTGGTTTCTTTAGAGGATATAATCCTTCTACCGGATCTATATTAGTATTAGGTGGAAATCAAGCAGATAATCTCACCGAAGTAGGTTTTAGAAAGAGTGCAAGTATGCCGTTAACTAAAGTTAGACGTGCTTGGTCTATACCCCCACAGTACGATAAAGCAGTGACCTTCTCAGGCGCTGGCAGCTCAATTAAGGTGGTATAATGAAAAAATTATTTTGGAATATACTAGGCTTTTTAAGTTTGGGATTGGCCTATATCGGAGTCGTTACTCCTGGTTTCCCTTACAGTATATGGGTAGTGTTTGCCGCTTACTGTTTCAGTAAAGGCAGCGAGCGTATGCATCGCTGGATCTACAATCATAAGATCTTCGGGCCGTTCTTAACTAATTGGAATCAAAAACGTGTGTTTCCACAAAAAATGCGTTATCTAATGTTAGGCATGATGTCGTTGAGCTTGATATTAATGTACACCGGTGGTGTCAAACCCATAGGGATTATCTCAACAGCGGTATTCATGGCTCTAGTAGCAATTTGGGCTTGGAGATTTCCAAATTCTGTAGAAGAACACGATCGTCGCAAAGCAGAAGGCAAGAGGATTGGATGGCTAAAATAACTCTAGAAGAATTGATCGACATAGCATTCGCAGTAGAAGAGGGTGACCCATTTGATTGGGGAGTTTTTGCCAACGGCAAAGAAGAAGCTATGAAAATGATTGGGACCAGTATTCTTGATCAGTTTGACAAAGAAGAAATCACAGATGCGGATAGACTGATTCTGCTATCTACTATAACCAAATTGGTTACTGAAAACATGATTCTTCATTCAAAACTATTGACACTTTCTAAAAAATCTGTTTAAATAATTATATTGTTGTAATTCCTTCAAAGCGAAGGACTTCTGGACGCGGGTTCGACTCCCGCCTGGTCCACCATAAGGAGAACTATGAACACTACCATAGTTTGGGTATTAGCGTTTACTGTAGTAGGAGTAAATCCTGAACATAAAACGTTTCCTAAATACTCAAACAAACAGGAGTGTGAACAGGCGTTAGCGCAGATTAAAGCAGAGTACAAGTTGAAGAAACAGAATATAGCAGCTTCTTGTACACCAGTTTTAAAATAGTATCTTTATGATGGGCCAGTCATGGTTTCGACAGGGGTAGATAGTAGAGACGGCAACACGGTAGGCGATGACCGTAAATCAAGCAAAACTTATAAATGCAAACGAAGACGCATTTGACTTCGCAGCACTAAGCTTCACAGGTAACACTGTAGGCGGTCGTGTTGCACTAGCAGCCTAAGAAACTGCAAGTCGGGGGTAGCTATACCTTCTTACCCAAAATAGTAAAGTGGCCTTCGGGCCACTTTTTTATTGACTTCTCAGTACTTTCACTATATACTATCCTATGCTGTGTGTTTTTCGTAGAACTATAGGAAACTAACACACACAGTTAACACATAAGGAAATTTAAGTATGAAGAAAATTGTATTAGCAACCGCAATCGCCCTAGCAGCATCCGCAGCATCTGCCGTAGAAGTAGGCGTTACTGCAACCAGAGATTATTCCGGCACCGACCGTAACTTCGGCGGCGTGACTCTTGGTCAATCTTACGGCAAAGTCAGTGCAACCGCAGGTTTCGAAAGATCCACAGTTGGCGGCAATGATCAAGATCGTTGGAGTTTAGTTGGCGGCTACGACGTTGTTAAACTAGGTCCTGTTACTGTTACTCCTCGACTTGGAGTTGCGTATCTCGACAACCAAACTGGCAGTAATGGCTATGCCGCAACCGTCGGTCTTGGAGCTTCTGTTCCTGTTACCAAAAAAGTTGGTGTTGGACTAGCAGTTGATCGTCAATACGGTCAAGATCGTGTTAGCCAATTTGACGGCAATCGTCTAACAGCCGCAGTTAAGTATTCGTTCTAAATTGAACTTATGCTCAAAAGGCCCATCCCGGGCCTTTTTTTGTCTATCAATCGTAAACGTTATTGGTTTTATCAATAATCGTTATTAGAAAATACAATGAAAAATCTATTAAAAACGCTTGATTAATAGGATAATTAAATTATATAATAACAGCGTAGAACGCAAAGTTCTAGAGTTTTTTGACACTAACACACAAGGAGATTTAAATGTCATTAATTAACAAAGCAATTCCCGAGTTCAAAACTCAAGCATATCACAACGGTAAGTTCGTTGAAGTTTCAAACGAAAGTGTAAAAGGCAAGTGGAACGTATTCATTTTTATGCCTGCGGCATTTACTTTTAACTGCCCAACTGAAATCGAAGACGCTGCTGACAACTATGCCGAGTTCCAAAAACTAGGTGCCGAAGTTTATATCGTTACAACTGATACACACTTCTCACACAAAGTTTGGCACGAGACTAGCCCAGCAGTAGGTAAAGCTCAGTTCCCGTTAGTTGGTGACCCGACACACACGCTGACACGTGGTTTTGATGTACATATCGACGAAGAAGGCCTAGCACTTCGCGGCACATTCATCATCAATCCAGAAGGCGTTGTTAAGACCGCTGAAGTACACAGCAATGAAATCGCTCGTGATGTCAGCGAAACACTTCGCAAGTTGAAGGCCGCACAATACACTGCCGCTAACCCAGGTCAAGTTTGCCCTGCTAAGTGGAAAGAAGGTGCTGCAACTCTAACACCAAGCTTGGATCTTGTAGGTAAGATCTAATAGGAGAACATGATGACCGGTAAAGATTTTGAGAAAAAGATAAGGCAATATCATTATCGTCTCGAACTGCTACGGACTGTAGCACCGGTCGTTATTATTACCTTACAGTGTATTATTTTGTATAAGATCTTTTGGGGATAAAATGTTAGACGCACAAATTAAACAACAACTAGAACAATACCTTGCCCTGATGGAAGGTGACATCACTATTAAAATTAGTGCTGGTACAAACACCGAAATGACAGAGCTGGTAAACGAATTAGCGGCTATGTCCTCAAAGATTACAGTCGAGTCTGCCGAGTTACCTCGCACACCGTGCTTTCAAGTTGGGGATCGTATAAGGTTCGCTGGGGTTCCTATGGGGCACGAATTTACATCGTTAATCATGGCCCTTCTACAAGTGAGTGGACGCAAGCCTAAGGTAGACGACAAGATCATCGATCAGATTAAAAACATCCGTGGCGAATATAATTTCACTACTTACATTAGCCTAAGTTGTCATAACTGTCCTGACGTTGTTCAAGCACTTAACATTATGAGTGTTCTAAATCCTGGCATCCGTCATACTATGGTTGATGGTGCTGAATACAAAGCAGAAGTTGAATCGAAGAACATTTTAGCTGTTCCTTATGTTGAGCTTAACGGCGAAGCATTTGGTTCAGGCCGTATGACCATAGAAGAGATACTGGCTAAAATGGGCAGTCAGGCCGACGTTAGTGATATTGACGGCAAAGAGTATGATGTGCTGGTCGTCGGTGGAGGCCCTGCTGGTGCTTCAGCGGCAGTATATGCGGCACGCAAAGGTATCCGCACAGGTATTGTCGCCGAACGTTTTGGCGGACAGGTCATGGACACGATGGGTATCGAAAATCTAATCGGTACAAAGTACACAGAAGGTCCTAAGCTAGTCGCACAACTAGAAGAACACGTTAAAGAATATGCTGTAGATGTAATGAATCTACAACGTGCCAAAAAGATAGAGAAGAAGGATCTCATAGAGATTGAACTTGAAAGTGGTGCGAAGTTAAAGTCAAAGACTGTGATTATTTCAACAGGTGCTCGTTGGAGAAACTTAGGTGTTCCTGGCGAAGCTGAGTTTAAGAACAAGGGCGTAGCCTATTGTCCACATTGTGATGGACCACTGTTTAAAGGCAAGCACGTGGCAGTTATTGGCGGCGGTAATAGTGGTGTTGAAGCTGCTATCGATCTAGCAGGTATCGTTGGACATGTCACTGTCTTTGAGTTCATGCCAGAACTTAAAGCGGACGCTGTTCTACAGAAGCGTCTTCTTAGTCTGCCCAATGTAACTGTACACAAAAATGTACAGGTAAAGGAAATCACAGGTGTTGACAAAGTCAATGGAATCAAGTATATTGAGCGTGATACAAACACCGAACAGCATCTTTCTTTAGATGGTGTGTTTGTGCAAATTGGCCTAGTACCTAACACAGATTGGATTGGCGATACTTTAGAACGCACTCGATTTGGTGAGATTGTTGTAGATGGTCACGGTGCTACAGATATGCCAGGTGTGTTTGCCGCAGGCGACTGTACTAACGTCCCATACAAACAAATTATTATTTCGATGGGTTCTGGCGCTAATGCTGCTCTTGGTGCTTTTGATTACTTGATTAGGAACTAATATGTTAGAATGTTTAATCATTGGAGATAGTATCGCAGTAGGCACAGCAATGGCTCGCCCAGAATGTGTGAGTTATTCTAAAGGCGGTTGGAACAGTTGGCAGTGGAACAAAGACTATTTGTCTAAAGCATCTAGTCAACCAGCGAAGACAGTGATCATCAGCCTTGGTGCCAATGATCATAAAGGTGTAAAGACCGAAGCGGAACTTCGCAAGATGAGAGAAGCAGTCAAGGGTGATCGTGTTTTTTGGATTGATCCGGGACAAGATCGTAAGCCTGTTCCCCACGATGCTATCGTTCGTATCGCTAAGGAATACGGAGATACTATTCTGCCAAGACCCAAAAATCATATGAGTGCAGATGGCATCCACCCAACCGGAAAAGGTTACAGAGTATTAGCTGATCAGACTCGTTAAATCTGCGATGACATTTTAATGATTTTCAGTATGGTTTTCATGGTGTTTCTGTCTTATAATAACGATACATACTAATGCAATAGTGTGTTTTTATTAAAAAGGAGAAATACTATGTGGACAAAACCAGAAGCCGTTGAAATGCGTTATGGATTCGAAATTACAATGTATGTAATGAATCGATAATACATAGTAAGATCTATAAGCCCACTTCGGTGGGCTTTTTCTTGACTCGTTTATACAAAGATGTTATAGTAAAACATCAGTAACAGTTGTGGAGATAATTTTGAGTATGCATTTGGAAGGTCCGTGGCTCAGTACCACAGGCAAAAAGAAAGGCAAACAAAAATTTCGTAGTGCCGACCAGGCTCGAAAGGCTCGTGAGCTTGCCGAACTGTGGGCACAAAAACAACAAGAATGGGAAAAGCTTTCTCCAAAATTTAGCGGAAAGAAAGTTGACAGCAAGGCTAAGATCGAAAAACCGTTTCCGTCTTATGCTGCTCCGATCGGTAGGGATACAAAACATATCCCTAGTCTACCATTTACTGGGGGTCCTTGTACCAAACCCGAACAAAAAGTTTATACCGGAGACAAAATCAAAGGTATCGGTACCATGCACAAAAGTAATGCAGTTCCGATCTTTTCGGACGAACAGGCACAAGATATTGCCAAAATGCGTCGATAATTGCCTATTTTCGTGCTATAATTGTTGATATGAACTATATAAAATACGTTTCGCAAAGAAACTAAGATAGTAGAACTAAAGTATGTCACAAGCAGAAACGGTTCCGCGAGTCTTGGCCTATGAGAAACCCGTGAGATTCGGGCGGTCAAGGCTCCAAAGGCACACAAGTTATGAGATTGTGCGTCCAATGGAGACAACTACACGAACCTAGGGTTCTTTGATAGAGCCTCGTGAAGTTTACTCCCTTAATGTAATGTGATAAAACAGCGATGTCTATTCACACCAAATGAAAGGAGGACTTATGGAAAAGTCAATTCGTTTTATATCCTACCTTGTAGGATTTTTAGCAGTGGTCTTGTTGGTGCAAACTATCACTACCACTAAATTTCAAACCCTGAAAGAAAAAAGCGGTTACCAATTTCAAGATGTAGCAGATATTAAGACTAGAGAAAAACAACTAGACTGCCTAGCTATTAATATCTACCGTGAAGCTGGATACGAACCCTTTGAAGGTAAAGTAGCGGTCGCACAGGTAACAATGAACCGTGTAAAATCTGGAAATTTTGGCAACGATGTCTGCGGAGTCGTTTACCAAAAAAATGTTATTATGGATAAAGTTGTATGCCAATTCTCGTGGTATTGCGACAGTGCCCATAAATCTCGCCCTGTGAACAAACAGGCTTACAATGAAAGTTACGAAGTAGCCAAAAAAGTTTTGTTGGAAAACTTCAGACTTGACATTTTGAAAGATGCATTGTATTATCATGCAAACTATGTAAATCCAAGATGGCAATTAGATAAAATTGGACAGATTGGAAATCACATTTTTTATAAACCAAAACAGAAAGGTGAAAAGTATGCTGGAATCTAAACACGAAAAAGGATTTGATTTACAAAAATTTAAATTGTTTATCACAGAGAAGTTTAGTCATATTTCGGCAGAGACACTAGGATGGTTAGCAGTTATTGTACTACATGCAAGTACAATTCCAAGCCTGCTAGCAGTCATGGCAGGTCTCACAGACAGATTACCTGGAGTTGATCTAGTACTGCTAGTTTGGGCAGGATTAACTCTACTATTTGTCAAAGCCGCTGTTCAGAAAGATATTTTGAATATCGTTACTATTGGAATTGGATTTATCGTTCAAGCAGTAATGATGGCACTTATCTTCTTCAAATAATTTGGTAATCACCGTAGTTGACTTTGGTTGGCTACGGTGTTATACTTTTTATTGTCGTAACTCACACACAGAAAGGCAATTATGAAAAAGGCACTAGTAGTTGGTTTATTGGCAGCGGCTATCACAGGCTGTTCGTCGATGAAAGACATTCCAGATCGCAAGACCTATGCACAACCTAGTTGGTATCAGGACTGTGCTCAAGAAGGCGTTAAAGGTTGGTTCTGGTGGAAAGAAGATTATGTCTATGCTTGCGGAGCAGGTGAGAGTTCTTATGCTCAAGCTGCTGAAGAGCAAATGGATGCTATCGCTATGAATAACTTTGCGAAACGCATCAACGGTACAGTTAACTCTGAAACTGTGATCGATATCAAAGACGACAAGAAATCTACTCGCACAATGATTTCTTACAAGGTGCAGGACACTGCTATTCGTAAGCATGTCAAGAGCGAAAAAGGTCACTTTACAATGAACGGACGTCATTACACTTATGTTCGTTTGGAAATGAAGAAATCAACTTTCGAACAGTTGATTGCAGAAGCCAAACAATCTAAGGCACAGTAATGCGACCCTACACAGTTAAGAATTATCTGTGGCTTTTAATCATCATCATGATGGTCGCGATAGCCTTACTGTCAGGATGCAGTTCTGCTCCTAAGGTACAGGCCCAACAGCCACAGTACTGTTACACAAGTCAAACGATTAAGACACAAAACGGAGAACGTGTAAACAGTGACACAACCGTAGAGTGTACAGACGATCAAGTTAAACGTCTGTTTCAAGTTCGATCTGGCATGGCTCCCAACTGCGGAGAATTTACTTATTGGATGAAGATGGGAGGGAACGATGTCCAGCGCAAAGGCGTTAGCTGTCAAAAGCCTGATGGTAGTTGGGAAATTGTTAATACTGGCCAATATTAATCTAGCCAGTGCTAATGGTATAAACGATCCTCGATTCTTCGAATACAGGTCCGGGGATCTTTCTTCTAGACTGTTAGATCTAAGTTTTGGTTGGTTCAAAACTTTAGACGACAGGCAAAGAACTGCATATTATAGCTCTATAAATCATGCTGTTATGTTTGCCGAAAATGGCCAAACTGTTACATGGTATGAGAATAATGCCAGCGGAAGAAGTACTCCCGTTATGACTTGGCCTACTGGTAGTGGTTATTGTAGAAGAATACATGTGCAGGTAATTGCATATAGTACTGAAAAAACTATGTCGGCGACTGCCTGTTTCGATAACGCCCATGAAAACTGGCGCTGGTCAACCGATAAATAATTATTCATGAAATATACATACGGACTATCTGATAAACTCATAGCTTACCTAACATTAATCAGCGGATTAGTTATTTCTGCTGTAGCTGTTTGGTATTCTGTAGCAGGCTTGGTTTCTATATTTGCGGCCAGTGCCGTTTCTATCATCATCATGGGCGTGGCACTAGAAGTTAGTAAACTTGTTGCCACGGTATGGTTAAAGTGGAATTGGAAACGAGCCCCGCGAATGATCAAAACTTATTTGATCTCTGCAATCGCTATCTTGATGCTGATTACATCTATGGGTATTTTTGGCTATCTGTCAAAAGCTCACTTAGATCAAAGTTTAGTCAGTGGTGATGTAGTTGATAAAGTAGCGTTCCTTGACGAAAAGATAAAAACAGAAAGAGAAAATATCGAAGCTGCTAAAAAAGCTCTGGCACAAATGGATGCACAAGTTGACCAGGTTTTAGGTAGAACTGATGATGCTCGTGGAGCAGAACGTGCTGTACAGATCCGCAGAAATCAACAAGCAGAAAGAACACGTCTACAAAATGACATTTCTAAGTCACAGGCAGCTATCGCCAAACTTAACGAAGAACGAGCTCCGATCGCTAAAGACCTAAGAGCTGTTGAAGCAGAAGTCGGACCGATCAAATATATTGCCAAATTAATTTACGGCGACAACCCAGATGCGAATATTTTAGAAAAAGCAGTCACATGGGTTATCATTATTATCGTCCTAGTATTCGACCCGTTAGCAGTTGTACTACTACTATCTAGCCAATATAGCTTCCAATGGTTTAGACAAGAAAAAGACGAACAAGAATTAACTACCGAAACTGAAGAAAAAATTGAAGATGATCTAGCGGAAGAAGCTAACAATAAAATTGCCGAAATAGAAAAAGAAACAGATATAGAAGCTACGCTAGCCAGTATTGAGGAAGCCAAAGAAGAAGTCAAAGAAGAAATAGAAAAGGCTACTTCTATAGAGGGTGTCACAATCGAGCAATGGAATCAAATGATTTCAGAAGCTGAGAAAGCAGTCGAAGTAGAAAAAGAATTAGAAGATCACGAAATATTAGAATCTGCTCACGACACTGAAAAAGAAGCTATGCGTCGCTGGAAAGAAGACCATCCTGAAGGATCGCTAAAACAACAAAGACGTTTATTCGAACGAGGTGCTATAACTAAGCTTCCGTGGGAAGATTATCTGAAGGCACAGGCAGATTTCACTGAAGACGACGAAGCTGCCGAAGAAGCTGCTAAATGGGCGGCCGAACAGCTCGAAGCCAAAAAAAAAGGCCGTGAGCTGGATGGAGAACGTTCAGGGACAACAAATCAAGAGAGTTCGAAAGGACTAGATTCTTATAAACAAAATGCTGAACAAAGTGATCGAACACTTTGGCAAAGAATACAAGATTCTAAAAAATGACAGATAAAGTAATTTTAGTTACGTATCCCGATGATATATTAGATGACGGTGTCCGTATACTTTTAGTAGATTTAACTGAAGAACAAAACGATATAGTTTCTAGAGCATTAACTGAATTTGAAACTATTCCTTTGGTTATAGTTTACCCTTGGAAGATTGGTGACAATATCAATTGGCTTTTTGATAAAATGCACAAGAGTCATTTGATAATTTTTAATGCCGACAGCAATGATACAACCTTAGTGGGATATTTTGCAAGTAAGCCTAATTCATTCTATTTCGGGGAATTAGGACAACTAAAAATAGTAAATAGATCTGCTATCTTTGATGTAGTTCAAACCAAAGAAGTTCTTAAACACACATTTAGAAAATATGGATAAAATTAAAGGAAAAACCGTAGTTCTCAGAGAAGGCGAAAATATCAATCAAGCCCTTAGAAGATTTAAGAAAAAGGTCGACGAAAGCGGTCTTCTTGAAGATCTTAGAAATAGAGAAGCTTACATCAAACCAACTACTCGTAGAAAAAAAGCAGCTTCTGCGGCTAAAGCTCGTTGGCAGAAAAAACTCAGAGATCAACAACTACCTCAAAAATTGTATTGACATTTTGTTTTTAAGAAGTTATAATAGTAATGTTATAACAATTTAGAAAGAAAATTAATGGCCAATACAGATGTAATGATCGATATGGAGACGTTAGACGTTCTCCCCTCTGCTACAATTCTAACAATCGGTGCAGTCAAATTTGATCCGTTCGGTGACGAAATGTCTGAAGCTCAAATGGACAAATTTTATGTCAAGGTAGATGTTGACAGTTGCGATCGACTAGGTTGTACAGTTAGCCCCGATACACTAGATTGGTGGAGCCGACAAGAAAAGGCTGCACAAGACGAAGCATTTGATCCCAATGGAAGAATTGACATTGTAGATGCGATGAATCAGCTCTACAAGTTCTGCTGGGGTACCAAACGTGTTTGGAGTCACGGTGCAGGTTTTGACGTTATCATCTGCGAACATTTGTTTAGAAAAATGGGTAAAGCTATTCCTTGGCAATTCTGGGAAGTACGCGATACTCGCACACTGTTTGACATTGGCATTAATCCCAACCGTCCCCCTGTACTAAAACATCATGCTCTAGAAGATGCTTGGAATCAAGCAGTTGGGGTACAGAATGTTTTTCGTACTCTAAGAACTGCCAGTTCCTATACTGGTCAGCTAATTACTCCACTAGCTAATCAAAGATGAGAATCGAAGACGAAATTAAACTTGATTTCAAAGATGTATTGTTTCGACCGAAAAGATCTACTCTAAGTAGTCGTCGAGAAGTAGATCTTAATCGTACATATAAATTTAAACACAGTCATCAGGAATGGACCGGCGTTCCTATCATGGCATCAAACATGGACGGTGTTGGTACGTTAGGTGTTGCCGATGCTCTAAGGAAGCACAGTCTTTTTACCTGTTTGGTTAAATCTTATACAGAAGATGATATTCTAGAATTAGTTAAAACTGTAGACTCGAATTATTTTGCAGTTAGCACAGGTACAAGCGAAAAAGATTTTCAGAAACTATTGCGCATAATGAATGCTACTCCCGAAGTGCGGTTTATCTGTATTGATGTAGCCAACGGGTACAGCGAACATTTTGCCGATTATGTCGGAAAGGTTCGTATGCAGTTTCCAACACATACGATTATCGCTGGGAATGTGGTTACTGCGGACATGACACAGGAGTTAATCTTACGTGGAGCCGATATTGTTAAAGTGGGCATTGGTCCTGGTAGCGTATGCACTACACGTATACAGACTGGCGTTGGCTATCCTCAACTGTCCGCTATCATCGAGTGTGCCGATGCTGCTCATGGCCTTGGCGGACATATTATCGCTGATGGTGGTTGCACTTGTCCTGGCGACGTGGCTAAAGCCTTTGGTTCTGGTGCCGATTTTGTTATGCTGGGCGGGATGCTGGCTGGTACAACTCAAGGAGGCGGACGGGTCATTGACGATAATGGGCGTCAAGTTGTTGAATTCTACGGAATGAGCAGCGACACAGCTATGAATAAACATCACGGTGGTGTAGCAGAATATCGTTCATCTGAAGGGCGTACTGTAAAAGTTCCCTACAAAGGAGATATTGAGCCTATTGTATTAGATATTTTAGGTGGTGTCCGTAGCACTTGTACATATGTTGGTGCACCTGCCCTAAAACAACTAAGTAAATGTACCACGTTTATTCGCGTCACAAAGCAGTTTAACGATGTTTTTGTGAGATAAATAAAAATCTAAGCTGTACCATTTAATGGGCAGTTTATAGGGCATAGTGCCCAAAATAGATCTTACTTTATAAGGAGATAGAACATGTCTAAGATCATCGGTATTGACCTCGGAACCACCAATTCATGCGTGGCTATTATCGAGTCAGGAAATTCCAAAGTTATTGAAAACTCTGAAGGTGCTCGCACTACTCCTAGTATTGTTGCCTACACCCAAGATGAAATTCTCGTTGGCGCATCAGCCAAACGTCAAGCTGTAACAAACCCCAAAAATACAATCTATGCAGCCAAGCGTCTAATTGGACGCAAATTTAAAGAACAGGCTGTACAAAAAGATATCGACCTAATGCCATATGAGATTATGGAAGCATCGAATGGTGATGCATGGGTTCGAGCTCAGGGCAAAGAATTAGCCCCTCCACAAATTTCAGCAGAAGTTCTTCGCAAGATGAAGAAGACTGCTGAAGACTATCTTGGCGAAACTGTTACCAAAGCTGTTATTACAGTTCCTGCTTACTTCAACGACCAACAACGTCAAGCAACCAAAGATGCAGGACAGATCGCAGGACTAGAAGTACTACGCATTATCAACGAACCAACTGCGGCTGCACTGGCCTACGGTGTTGATAAGAAAGACGGCAAAGATCGCAAAGTCGCAGTCTATGATCTCGGTGGCGGTACATTCGATGTATCCATTATCGAAATCGCAAACGTAGATGGCGATAAACAAATCGAAGTATTGTCAACCAACGGCGACACGTTCCTTGGTGGTGAAGACTTTGACCAACGCATTATGGACTTCTTAGTAGATGAATTCAAGAAAGAACAAGGCGTCGATCTAACCAAAGACACACTAGCACTACAACGTCTAAAAGAAGCTGCTGAGAAGGCTAAGATTGAATTGTCTAACAGCACACAGACAGATGTAAACTTGCCATATGTAACCGCCGATGCTACCGGTCCTAAGCATATGAATATCAAGTTGACTCGTGCTAAACTAGAAGCACTAGTCGAAGATCTAATTAATCGTTCACTAGCACCTTGCCGTGTAGCTATGCAAGACGCAGGCGTAACTCCTGCTGACATCGACGAAGTGATCCTTGTGGGCGGTCAGACACGTATGCCTAAGGTGCAAGAAGAAGTTGAAAAACTATTTGGTAAAGCACCACGTAAGGACGTAAACCCAGACGAAGCAGTAGCAGTCGGTGCTGCTGTGCAAGGTGCTGTTCTAGGCGGTGATCGCAAAGACGTTCTGTTGTTAGACGTTACTCCACTAAGTCTAGGTATTGAAACACTAGGCGGAGTGATGACAAAGATCATCCAGAAAAACACAACCATTCCTACCAAAGGACAACAGACATTCTCTACAGCAGAAGATAATCAGCCTGCTGTTACTATCAAGGTGTTCCAAGGAGAACGTGAACTAGTACAGTACAACAAGCTTCTAGGCGAATTTAATCTAGAGGGTATTGCACCAGCACGTCGTGGTCAGCCACAGATTGAAGTTACCTTTGACATCGATGCTAACGGTATCATGAACATCAGTGCCAAGGATAAATCAACAGGCAAAGAAAACAAGATCACTATCAAATCAGATTCTGGCCTAAGCAAAGAAGAAATCGAGCGTATGGTCAAAGAAGCTGAAGCCAATGCAGAAGCTGATAAAAAACAACGTGACTTGATCGAAGCTCGTAATGCAGCTGAAGCACAGGTTCACGAAGTTAAAAAGGATCTAGCAGATCACGGAGACAAGATTACAGCTGAACAGAAAAAAGAAATCGAAGATGTAATCAAAAATGTCGAAGAAGCTGCAAAAAGCGATGATGCTGAAAAGATTCGCGAAGAACTTAACAAAGTATATCCTGCAATGAAAGCTCTATTAGATGCAAAACTTGCAGAAGAACAGGCTAAGGCTCAAGCGGATTCACAGCCAGGCAATCCTCAAGATGATGTAGTTGATGCTACATTCACAGAAAAGAAGGACTAATCATGGCAGACGGAGGAAAAGGATCTAGACCACGCCCATTTAGCGTTGACCAAAAAACTTTTGACTCTAACTGGGATAACATTTTTAAGAAAAAGAATGACACAGCAGACGAATCCAAAACTGCTGACAAAGAAATTATTGATCACTCAAAAGAGGATCAGTAATAGGGCATAGGGCCCAATTTATCTTACTTTATAAGGAGATTTAAAATGACACAACTAACTAGATTTGATACACAAGCATTAAACAGAGCACTTGTTGGCTTTGATAGAATTTTTGACGACATGGAGCGTCGATACGCTAATCAGGTTTCCAACAACTATCCTCCGTACAATGTTTCAAAACTACAGGAAAATCTGTATGAAATCGAAATGGCAGTAACTGGTTTCGAAAAAGACGAAATCAAAGTCACTGTAGAACAAAACGAATTATCTATCGTAGGTGCTCGTGAAAAAGATACAGAAGTAACTGTAGAATATCTACATCGTGGTTTGGCTCTAAGAGATTTTGAACGCAAGTTCACTCTAGCCGAACACATGAAAATTGTCAGCGCAACTATCAAGAATGGTATTCTTCAAATTAGGATTGAGCGCATCATTCCTGAAGAAATGAAACCACGTGTGATTGACATTGTAGAAGTTAAGTAATATAATAAAGGGGAAGGCAACTTCCCCTTAAACACTTATAAGAGATTATATGACTACTGAAATTAAAGCCGAAGAAAAAACAGTTGTAAAAATTGCACCTCCCAGACTCTGGAAAGTGTTGTTAATGAACGACAATCATACACCAATGGAATTCGTCATAGAATTGTTAATGCAGTTGTTTGGACATTCAGAAACAACAGCCAAAGACATCACTCTAGAAATCCATAACACTGGCAGTGGAGTAGCAGGAGTTTATAACTATGAGATCGCTGAACAGAGAGCTCTTGAAGCTACACAAATTTCTAGGAAGAATGGTCATCCTCTAAGAATCCAAGTTGAAGCAGAAGAATAATATCAGCAGTTAAATAAAGGCATGAGTCTAAAAGAAATCACTAAAGATCTGCACCACGAAGCAGAAAAAACACAGTTTGCCAAACTACTTCTTAGCGGCAAGATTACCAAAGAAGATTATGCCAACTATCTTTATCAACTAGTTCTGGTTTATAATGCTATTGAATTAGGAAATAGAGTAGAAGGTAATTTTAATAATCTTCCTGGACTAGAACGTACCCATGCGATCTATCAAGATTTTATCGAAATCGCAGGAGTGGACCATACTTACAAATGGTTGCCGGGCACGATAGAATATTACAACTATCTGTTAGAGTTAGTTAGAGATCCTGTACAGCGTCCTAGAATCAAAGCACACCTATACTGTCGCCACATGGGAGATCTCAATGGTGGACAAATTATCAAACGTCAAGTGGCGCACATCAGCAAAGGACGTTTCTACGATTTCAAAAATCCAGACGAACTTAAGGTTGCGATCAGATCTGAGCTAACAGACGATCTGGGCGACGAAGCCCGTGTAGCATTTCAGTGGGCCATTAAAATGATGAGAGAACTTTACAATGAGCCTAGTCTGGAACAGTCTAACTGACATCCAAAAACTTTTAGAAAAAGAATTTTCAAGAACTGGAGTAGAAACCCAAGAACCGGGCATGGAAAGATTCAATCAGCCGGGTTGGGTAAATCGTGTCTGGACCAGCGAACATTATCGTAGAGCCCATATCGATGTAGTCGATGCCCGATCCACAAAGGGCCTCTGGATGATGCACTGCTGCGTCTTTCCGCATATCCATAACCCGGCACCCATTTTTGGATTTGATGTTATCGCAGGAAAGAATAAGATCACCGGATGTTTCATAGATTATAGCCCCACAGCAGATAAGAATCATCCTATGATCGAATACTTCGCAGAAGAAGTTAGTAGATACGAGTGGATTAAAAAGCGTGAACTTCCGGACTGGGCACAGCGTATTTTTAGTTCGCATATGGTAGCTGCGGGTAATGTTAAGGAAGAATCTGAACTTTCTCAGATCGCTAGCCTAGCACATATACTAGTAAACCATTACTTAGAAACCGTAGGTGAAACTAATCACAGAGTAGCAGATACTACCTTTGAGCAGAATTTCTACGCTCAAAATCAAAAGCAAAACCCACATACACCGCGTGTAATGACTAGTTTAGGGCTAGACGAAGAAGATGTGAGAGTTTTTATCCAGGATTGCCTGTTCCCGGAAATACGATAAATACTCTGTTATGAGATTTTTTGAATTTGCCAATCTAGAAATAAGCGAAGCTCCCATCGGAGTTTCCGGGCTTTTTAAGTATCAAGGAACTAAGAAAGACCGAGTTCCTATTTTTCTAACGAAAATAGAAAAGAGTGAACCCTTTAAAGTTAACACTAAAGAAGGTCCTGTCGACATAATCATCGATCCTAGCGAACTAGAAAAAGCTAAACAATGGGTCCAAAATCCCACTTCTAATCTTAAGTTAAAAACCAAGGATGAAAAGTATCCTACGATTCCCTTCGGTGCAATTATTAAGACTAAAGATTTCGGAGGTGAGGAAGCTTTTCAAAGAGAAAAAATCGAACAAGGACAAATTGGCGAGATACAATCTCAACTAGAGGATGCTAAAGCAGGACAGCCTAGCATAACACTAAAAGTCGGAGATAGATCTGTAGATGCAGCAGCCGTTGAAAAAGAACGGGGTTCAGTAGGCGGCCGTGCCCCTAAGAGTGATATGACTGTGCTAGACGAAAAAGGCGATGCCGTAGCCTGGGTTAGTTTAAAAGGCGAACCGTTCCGCTGGGGTGGTTGGCAACACCTAGTTGCACTACCGGAAATCGCAGAATGGTTAGATAGAATCAAAAAAGTAAACGGGGGAGTATTTGAACCCGGAATGAGTTTTGGACTAGAAATTTCTGACGAACTTGCAAACAAAATTGTCTTCGGAAAAGAGTTTGGTAAAAAGCGCGGTTTCTCAAACGTTGACATTGTGCTAATTGGAGAAGTATCGATAAACGACGGTGTACTAACTGCTAATCGTGCTTATCCTAATGGAACAACACCAACAGGTTCCGATAAACCATATCTTGTAATGCGCTATATGCAGGGCAGAAACGATGTCGGATTTAAGAATGTTCGTGCAGAAACAAATACCACTAGCGAAGGTCGTAAAGTAAAATGGTTAAACTCTGACGATGATGTGGAATCTGCTATAAAGATGTTTTCGTCTGAAAAAGATGAAAAAGCCAAATTAGCTACTATGACGCCGAAAGAAAGAACTGCGTATAGAAAGCAGCAAAAATTAGCAGCTCAACAACCAACTCAACAACTCAATAATCCTGATCAAATAAACTAGTCACTTTATCTTAAGTAGATTCGCTCTAAATAATAATACCGGATACCGGGAGCGAATCGATGAAAAAGTTAGTTTTATTATTATTTGTATCAATATCTGCACAAGCGGCAGATCTAGTACATACATTCCAAAGTCCAGCCTTTATACCAGGCAACGGATACAGTCAGCACGTTCTTTCTATCTACCAGCTAGAAGAAGGTAAGAAGAAAGAAATCAAAGCTGAAGAAGCAGCAGCTATAGCTAAAGCAGAAGCTGCGGCCAAACAAACAAACTTATCCAAATTTCTAGTTAACGTAGAAGCACGTATCTACGCACAGCTATCTAAACAGTTGGCTGATCAAATGTTTGCCGAAGGCGGCGGAACTAGCGGAAGTATGAACTTCCAAGGAACAAATATCAGTTGGGTCAAAACAGGTACAGATGTTACCCTCACAATCATTGAATCCAACGGTGGTCGTACAGAGATCACAGTACCTATAGCGAGCTTTGCATTCTAATGAAAAAACTATTTCTATCTCTACTGATTGCCTCAGCCCTAACAGGGTGTGCTTCGGTGCAGATGGATTTTGGTAGAGAAGAGCCAGTTGCGCTCAAAAATAAAGAAAGCTTGTTTAATAGCTTACCAGAACTTGATGGACCTCCTATCACTATAGCAGTCTACGGGTTCATGGATAAAACAGGGCAAATGAAGCCCAACGACAGATTAGCTGTGTTCAGTAAAGCTGTAACACAGGGTGCTGAAGTGTTTCTAATTAAAGCACTTCAGGACTCAAAGAATTGGTTTAAGGTGGTTGAACGTGTCGGGTTAGATAACCTCGTAAAGGAAAGACAATTGATTCGCAACCAACGGGAAGTTTATGAGGGCAAGGATGCTAGGCCCCTTAAACCAATGACTGTAGCTGGAGTGATGATCGAAGGTGGTATCATCGGTTATGACTCTAACATTCGCTCCGGCGGTAATGGAGCGAGATTCTTAGGTATTGGCGGAAGTCAACAATACAGAGTAGATGAGATCGTAATATCTATGCGACTGGTTAGTGTCAACAGTGGCGAAGTATTGATTACTAATGCTGTATCTAAGACGATCTATAGTACACAACATAACGTAGGTGTTCTTCGTTTCGTAGACGCTGGCACAAAAGCTCTCGAGCTGGAAAACGGTGCGGCACTTAATGAACCAACTACTTATGCTGTTCGAGTAGCGATCGAACAAGCAGTGTACGATATGATCCAAGAAGGTGAGAAGAAAGGCTTGTGGAGATACAAAAAGCCAAAAGCAGTTCAACCACCGGTAATACAACAGGAGGTAAAGAAAGATGAGCTGGTTCAACCACAAACCCAACAGGCACCCAAAGAAGAATCAACAGCCCCAGAACAGCGACCTGTCGATTCCACAACTAGAGGAGAGCCTGTTAGAACAGAAACACCTGTTGAAATCTCGAAGGCTGATGCACCTGTACCTACGAAACAAGAACCAAAAGGAACAATAGTAGACTGGGTAAACATCAGATCCGAGAAATACAAAACTAGCAATCCGCTGGTTAAACTGGAACCTGGAATCGAGGTTACGGTTATCGAACAAGAACGTTGGTTTGTTCGTGTTCGTTTTAAGAATGTAGAGGGATGGATACCAAGTCAATTTATTAAGGTACAAAAACAATAATAATATGTACCAAGGAGCGATCAAAATGATCAAAAGTAAAACAGGCCATGGCAAGTTGTCGAGAAAATTACTTGCAATTCTAATGTTGTCTGGAATGGCGACATCGGGCGTCTATGCCAATGATGTGTATATGGAACAGATAGGAGATAATTCTACTATTTCCGTAACTCAAACAGGGGCTGGAAACTTAGTCAATGGTAACGTTGGCGGAACAGGAAACACTGACGATGCAGCATTAATTAGAGGTGATCTCAACGATGTAACTATCAGTCAGATCGGTGCTGGTAACATTGCAAGTATTGTTATCAATAACGAATCTAAAGGAACAGGATCCACGGTCGTTGTGTCGGCAGACGGAAGTAATAACACACAAACTATCGGTTGCGGAACAGCATTGAGTTCTAGCTGTAATGCCAATACTATTAGATCAGAAATCACAGGTAATAACAATAACACAGTGCAAACTCTCAGTGGCGGCGCAGTCCAAAGTAAAATCGCTATCAACGGAAACTATAATAATGTGACACATACCGCATCTGGTGTAGGTCAACATTCAGGAGAAATTACAGTTTCTGGAAGCGGAACTAGCAGTGTTGCAAACGCAGTGACACTAACACAGAGTGGAGCATTGACCAAAAATGCAGTTATTACCAGCAACGGTTCTAATAATAACGTTTCTGTCACTCAGTCCGACTAATAGTATTGCCGGCGTGGGCAAAGTTACAGAGCAGTCGGGCCCGACAGAAATCGTTAGAAATAAGAAGAGCATACCTTCTCAGATTAACACGACTGTGGAAATGAACGATGCTGTGAGCACCGCTAGGGCCAAAGCACAGCTAACATTTGAAGATAAGACTACCGTTAAACTTACCGAACACTCAAAGATTATCATAGACGATTTTGTCTATGATCCCAAGAAAGGTGCAGGCAAGCTAGGCATGAAGATGGCCTTAGGTACCGCTCGATATGCCAGCGGACAAATAGCCAAGAATAATCCTCAACAGGTAGCTATTAAAACTCCTACAGCCAGTATCGCCGTAAGAGGTACGGACTTTTCCATGACAGTCGATGAACTAGGTCGTAGCTTGGTTATGCTATTGCCCAGCTGTGATGAAAAGGGCTGTGTTACAGGCGCCATTGAAGTTAGTAATTTAGGCGGGGTAGTATTGTTAGATGTTCCTTATCAAGCTACTCTAGTTACCAGCATGTATGCACCGCCTACAGAACCTGCTGTGGTTAAAATCGATCAGGCCAATATTAATAATATGCTAATCATCAGCAAACCAAAAGAGATAACAGAAACAGAACAAGCAGGTACGGTCAAGAAAGAACGAGGTTTGTTAGATTTTAACGAACTAGATGTTGACTTGTTGAAGTATGCCAAGCTAGACGAAAACAAATTAGACGATAACAAAGCATTAGATCGTAATGACTTAAATGTTGACTTGTTAGACTTCTTCGCGATGAATGAACTAGATCGACAAAACGCTTCTCTACTCGGAGACGAATTAGACATACCAGTACTGCCTGGATATGCCAGTAATAAGCCGTTGGGATTATTATATTATTTTAACGAAGACCAAAGTAAAGTAACGTTATATAAAGCAGGATCACACAATGCCACAGTGACTTTTGATACAACAAAAAATGTTACATTTACGCTTAATCAAAACGGTCAACAGATTATACAAAATGTTAACAAAGGGTCAACTACTACGATTACAATTAATCAACAGTAAAGTACCGTGTTAATCTAGAACAAACAATCTTTAAATAAATTTACTAACCGGGAGCGAAATCGGTATGAAATTTAAAAAGAAAATTCTCGCCACAGTTGTGGCGGCTATAATGTCATCGGCGGCGTTCGCTGACAACGTATTAATCATCGGCGGTGAAGGTGATTCTCATATATCTGTTAAAACAGAATTAGAAGCTGTTGGTCACACAGTTACATATCAAGCAGGATCATCGGGTCCTAGTGACTTAACAGGATATCAACAAGTTTGGGATATGCGATACAGCACAGCATTGTCTGCGGATGATATGGCAAAGTATGATACATTCCTAAAAAATAATGGATACTTGTATCTATCAGGCGAACACGGTGGCTTTGCCACAAGAAACAACAGTATTGGCGCATTTACTAGTTCTCTAGGTGGCGGCAGTATTTCTGTAGCTGGATTTGCCAACAACGGGCAAACAGCCAACACTACATATTTCACAGGCGGAGCAACTGTAGATTTTGCCGCAGCAGCTATTATTACTAGTGCTGGCGGTCGTGTATTGTCGGCAGACGCTAACGGAGATGCTACTGCTAAAATGTGGATTGGTAACGCCGGAGACCTAGGAGTAGACTACAACGGTACAGTAGTTGTTGTAGCTGACATTAACTGGTCTCAAAGTGCATTCTACGATGCAAACAACGAAGATTTCTTAGAGCAACTTATTCGCGGTATTGTTGCAGGTACAGTTGGTGGAACAATCAGTAACGCAGGTAACGGAGCAGCAGGCGGCGGTAATGCAACTCCTCCAACGCCGACAACATTTAGTGCAACTAACACAGGAGAAACTGTAGTCACTGACACAATGGCCGCAGGTACATTCACTGGTAACGGTGGTATATTACAAGCCGCTAGTGGCGCAACATCTGTAACCAACGACATTAGCCTAAGCAGTCCAGGTATGACATTTGACAACAATGGTCAAACTATCAGCCTAACAGGCACAGTCAGTGGCGCTGGCGGACTAACATTCAGCAACACTGGTTCAGGTGGTAGTACATCATTAGATGGCACATACACATATACTGGCCCTACAACTGTAAACAGCGGTGCTACAGTTATCAACAACAGCAACATCAGCAGTTCTAGCCAATTAACAAACTTAGGTACATTTACTAATAGCGCAACAGGCGTTACAGGTAACTGGATCAACGGTTTTAACGGCGACGGCAACACAGCCGTGTTGAACAATGCTGGCACAATGGGCAATGGTACAAACTACAGCACAGTTAACAACACAGGTACAGTCGGTACAGTACAAAACGTTGGCGCATTTAACAACAGTGGCAACACTGGTGCAATCAGTAACAGTGGTGTTTTAACTAACAACGCCGGTGGCACAGTTAGCCAATTAGCCTATAACAATCACATTGTTAACAATAATGGTACAATCACTACTGTTACCTATAACGGTGGTACTGTAAACAACAACGGTACTATTGGCAGTATCAACAACAGTGAATCACACGGTACATTCCACAACAATGGCACAGTGAGCGGCACAGTTACAACCAATAGCACATTTAATAACAACGGTACAGTGGTTGGACTATACACTAACAGTGGTGCATTGACCAACGCAGGTACAATGGGCGATTGGATTAACAACGCTACAATTAACAACAGCGGCACAATGGGCAACGGCACCAATAATGCTAGTGCTACATTTACCAATAACAGTGGCGCTACAGTAGGCAATACTACTAACGCTGGTACATTCACTAACAGTGGTACAGTTGGCTCTATGAACAACACTGGTACATTTACTAACACAGGTAACGCAGGTACTGTAACTAACACAGGTACATTAAATTACAACGGTGGTACATTAGGTGGTTACAATCAAAGCACTCCTGGCATCACTGTAATGTTTGCAGGCACTCCAGTGACAGTATCTGGTGCGGCTACTCTAGGCGGCGGGCTTGTCATTAACAATGCTCCAACTGCGTATGGTCGTTATACATTACTAAATGCAGGTAGTATTACAGGTCAGTATGATGCATTTGTATCAGGTACACCAAGTGACTATCTACGTTACTCGGACACCGATGTTAAGTTATATGTAACTCCTCCGGCAGGCGCAACACAATCTAGCGTCGATGAAATTGGCAAGAACTTTGCCAACGCTCTAAACTTACAGACAAATGCTGCAACAGCAGGCTTAAGTAATGACTGTGCTGTGTTTGGAGACAAAGGCGGATGCGTCAGTGTTAACGTTGGACAAAGCAAGGCAGGTACAGGCGACTTGAACAGTGGTGGTATTACTGTGTCTAAGTCAATTAACAGTAACTGGAGAGCAGGTGTGTTTGGTACAGGCGCACTTAACAATCCACAGAACGGTCCAGTGGCAGGTAAAACAAATCCAGCAACAGGTGGTTTCGTAACTTGGACTAACGGTAAGGCAAGTGTACAGGCCAGCGTAGCAACTAACACAGGCGAACTAACAGTTACACGCAATGGTCCAGAAGTTGGTGTTGGTACAAGCAGTGTAAAAAACACTGCCTATCAAGTAAGAGGTAGTTACTTAATTCCAATCGATGAAAAGACTTCCGTAACACCTTATGTTGGTCTAAGACAAGTCGACACATCGGTCGGTGGTTACACAGAAACAGGTCCTGCATTTCCGTTAACAGTCGATGCTTCTAATAGATCATCTACAAGTGTTATTGCAGGTGCTACTCTAGCAAGAAAGATCACAGATAAACTGACAGGTTCTGTATCGGCAGGAGTTGTACAGCGAGTCAGCGAAAACAATCCTGGCTACAAAGGCACAAGTGAAATTGCAGGTATGTCAACATTCAATAGCGCAGTTCCAGGCAACGGAAAAACCAATGCTAGCTTCGGTGCTGGTCTAAGCTATAAAGTTGATCCAACTACATCGGTAGGTGTTAATGTTGGTATACAGCAAAAAGGAGACAATGCTAACATCAATTCAATTGGTGTAACATTAACTAAAGGATTCTAAACTTTTAGGCTCAAAATAAGCCCGCTTCGGCGGGCTTTTTTACGGTAAATATATCATGCTGAAAAAAATTCTAACAAGTCCTTGGACTGCTCTAATTACATTGGCACTTATTACAAGTATAAGAATTGCCGATCCTGTCTTTGTAGAAAGTATAAGATTACGATATTTCGATACGTTAATTACCAACAAAGCGCCTACAGAAAATAACATTATTACTGTTAACATAGACGAAAGTGCTCTAGATAAACACGGACAGTGGCCCTTTAATCGAGAGATTTACGCTCGATTAATCGAAGATCTTTACAAACGCAAGGCAGGTCTTGTTGTCTTTAACGTGGTAATGCCAGAGAAAGATCGACAGGGCGGCGATGGTGCGTTGGCTGCAACTCTAAACGAGTTTCCTGTTATCGTTCCAAATATTCCCAGCGATCGAAATAAAAATAATCCTCGACAACCTAGCACAGCAACTATAGGTGCAGAACATTCAGAAATGATCGTTACCTATCCGGGGCTGATCGCAAACATTAAAGAAGTTGAACAACGTGCCGCAGGGTCCGGTGTGGTAAACACTATGCCCGAAGTTGACGGTGTTGTTCGACGCATGCCTTTGGTCATAGCCGTAGACGGTGTAGTATATCCTAGTTTAGCCATGGAAGCTCTGCGCATGGCTGCAGGAGATTCTACCACACAGATAAAACTATTCGAAGGTGGTGTAGAAAAGATGCGCATACCTGCCTTTGGTCCTATCACTACAGATCAGTTAGGTCGTGTTTGGATTGACTGGAGCCAAAAGAATAAATCTGTTCCAATGACAGACCTTCCCAAAGACTTTGGAGGTGCTGTGGTTATCGTAGGTGTTGCCGCAGCTGGCTTAGGTAATCCTGTGCCTACAGCAGTGGGTTCAGTTTGGCCGCAGGATGTCCAGGCTGCTGTGTTGGGCACAATGTTTAATGGTGTAGTTATAGAGCGTCCTGATTATGCAGACGGTGTAGAAATCTTAACATTGGCTCTAGCAGGTATTATATTAATATTCTTAACGAGGTATGTGTATGTTGGGTTGGCAACGACAGTTATTATTATCGGTGGCAGTGCTGTTGGCAGCTGGTATATGTTCACTAATTATCTATGGTTATTTGACGCTACTGCCCCTGGAGTTGGCCTACTTGTGGTCGCTCTGCATGCCTACGGTGTCAAGTTTGTAAGCGAGTTCTTACAGAAACAGGCAATCAAGAAACAGTTCGCAGGCTACTGCTCTAAAGAAGTTGTAGAGATGTTACAGAAAGATCCAGAGCTTATCAAGCGTGGTGTACGTAAAGACGTTAGTGTAATGTTCAGTGACCTGCGTGGCTTTACTCCTATCGGCGAACACTACGGTGATGACGTTGCCGGACTTGGAAAGTACATGAATGGTTATATGGATGCTATCAGTCGTCCTATATTAGATAACAACGGTATGGTCATCAAGTATGTGGGCGATGCTAGTATGCATATTCACGGTGCTCCTATTGACGATCCTAATCATGCACATACAATGATTAAAGTTGGTCTTGAAATGTTAGATGCTGTTGATCGCTATACCAAAGAAATGGAAGCACAAGGTTTACCTCCTGCGGCCATGGGTTGGGGTGTCAACAGCGGTATAGGCTTTATTGGAGAAATGGGTTCAACTGATCGTCATAGTTACGACATTCTAGGTGATATGGTTTCAACAGCCGCACGTCTCGAAGCACGTTGTAAGGCCTACGGTGTGTTGGCCATTGTTGGCGCTGAAACATATAATAGAACCAAAGATGATTTCTTCTACTTAATGTTAGATAATTTACAACCAAAAGGTAAATCAGTAGCAGATTTAATCTATACAGTTCTACGTCCTACCGGCGCTGATTGGACTAAAGACAAAGAACAACATGACAAGATGCATGCCTTGTATAAGTCTAAGAAGTTTGACGAAGCAGCCGCTATGTGCAAAACTATGAAAGGACTGTTTGGCGGACAAATGGACAAATATTATAAAATTTGGATTGAGCGTTGCGAATTTATGAAGCAGCAGGATCTTCCAGATAATTGGAATGGAGAGTTTATCGCTCATGAAAAATAATTTTTATACTCCCTTAGATTGGTGGTTTGACTATACTGTATGGTTGATGCTACAATACAAATTTATGACTCCTGCTAAGTTCATTAGTGTCAACGATGATATGGAAAACTATCTAAAACAGTTTAGTCTTAACGGAATTAAATCTTTCAGTATCTGCCGATGAAATTATTTCTACTGTTAGTTTCGCTGTGCTTTTCTTTGACTGCAAAAAGTCAAACCATTACCGCTTCTTCTTGGTTGGTGGCTAACGGGCACGGTGATATTCTACAAAGCGAAAACATATATCAGGTTAGAAGTATTGCCAGCATAACAAAGTTAATGACTGCGATGGTTGTATTAGATGCTAAACAAGATTTAGATCAATATATAAACCCTTACACACGTCAAGAACTCATACAACTGGCTATTGTTCATTCAGATAACCGTGCTAGTGAATTATTGTGTCAAAATTATCCGGGCGGAAGGCCGAGCTGTGTTCAGGCAATGAACGAAAAGGCCAAGTATCTAGGAATGATCAATACTAGATTTTCTGATCCGACCGGACTGGGAGTCATGAATGTCAGTACCGCCTATGATTTAATTAAACTCGTTAAGGCCTCTGAACTCTATTCAGAGATTGTTGCCGCTAGTCGAATGAGTGAAGTAAAAGTTAAAGTAAGAAAGAAATGGTTAGTGTTCAAAAACACTAATCCTATTATAGGAAAGCGTCACGACTTTGTTGTGAGTAAAACTGGTTGGATTAAAGCTTCGGGTGGATGTATCGTTATGATGTTAGATACAGACATCGGAAGAAGGATTGTGGTAGTCCTAGGTTCTAAAAATACTCATACTAGAATACCCGAAGCAGAATTTATAGCTACACGCTACTGATTATTTCTTTTCAACGTTGTCTATTTTCTGAGCTTCGCGGAATTTTTCATCTGCTTCACGTTCAACTTTCTGAGCTTCAATAACACGCTCGCCTTCGATGATCTTACCGCGTAGATGTAAAACTGTGTTGACCTTTTGATTTAAACGGATCAGGTCATTGTCTAGCATACGGATGCGATCGATAAGAGCGATCAACACTGTGTTAGCATCGTTTAGGATTGGTTTGATTTCTTTTGTGGCCCATGTCCATACATAAAAAATCATATAGCCCATACCTGCTGCGGCCACGATCGGAAACCCGTATTTGTTAATTAATGCTACTACATCCATGATTCGCTCCTTAGAATAATAATCCAATTAGGATTCCAAAAATGAATCCTACGATACCTGCTCGCCACATGTCGCTGTCATGCCAAACTGGCTGTTTTTTTAGATATTCTCGCATCTGAGGACTAAGACTGTCCCACCATGCTTGATACTTACTTTGCATTTTCTGTGGCTCCCTTAACGATAAACTTTTCTAGTTCATCCACTTTAACTAACATCTGCCGACCATTGATATTCACTAGCTTAAAATAGTCGCCGCCCTTCCATCCTAGTTTGTCAGAATTAAATTCTTCGTCTAATAAAATACCATTAGGACTACAATCCCAATTGTAATCTACATATAACATTCTTAATCCCTTCTAGCATCGTTCTTGCCGTCCGCTCTAGCAATACGATCTACATCTGGTCTTAAACCTAACGCATTAGATACTACAGCGTCGATGCGAATTACATCGTGGTTCATAGTTTTAACACGATTATCTAAAGCGGTAATGATACCTGATAGGCCCTTTACGTTACTAGTAACGCCGCCTAAAACTAACTTTAAAGTTAAGAAAATGAAATAACCGCCTGCTAGTGCTGCTGCGATAGGAAATCCTACCTCAGCGACTAATTTGAAAAACTCACCCATGATCCGCTCCTATTTTATACACATATTTAACTCAGTTTATGCATTTTTAATGTTTGGAATAATAGTAGCAGTTTATACAGAATCAGCTAAAAATACATTTTGGATTAAATATGAATATCAGTAAAAGGAGCGCAACAATGGCCACAGCAGAAGAATACGCAAAAATGAGCGATTCAGAAAAGAAAAAAGAAGATTGGATGAATAATAAATGGCGTCCAATGATGGGTTGGATGTATATGGTAGTCTGTATGGCTGACTTTGTTATATTTCCAATTCTTTGGAGTATCGTCCAGGTGCACGGCGGCGGCGAAGTTAAGATGCAATGGCAACCAATTACCCTACAAGGCGCTGGATTATTCCACATCGCAATGGGTGCTATTCTTGGTATCGCAGCTTATGGTCGTACACAGGAAAAACTAAACGGAGCAAATAATGGCGGGTTATCGTTGCCGGCAGCTGGACCTGTAGGAACAACTTATGTACCTCCAGCACCTAGCGCATCCGCACCTAGCTTCTCAGCACCAAAACCAGCAGCACCTAGTTTTGGAGCTCCGGCAGCACCTAGTTTTGGATCAGCACCGTCGTTCGGAGGATCGGCACCAGCACCGGTGGCCATGAGCGCCAGCGGCAAGCCAATGCCTAACTTAGTAGACGATAGAGAACTATAATCTACAAACAACAATGGCGCTTTCGGGCGCCATTCTCTCCTTCAAAATATCAGTTGACTGTTTTCCTATTTGGTTATATAATTAACCTATAGGACTCGAACATGATTAAAGATATCTTCCCTGTTAAAATATACGAAACTGAATATCCCGAATTCGAAAGTATTCGAGAAGGTCTAACCACCTACATTACAGATCTATTTGAACAAAATTTAGAACTGTATTCTAAACACAGATTGTTTAACAACTCGTACAGTCTCGAAGGTACCGAAGAAGGTATGTATAGAGATTTGCACAAAAGGATTCCTTATCCAGAATTGATTGATTTTATCAAGCACCACGTTAACGAATATTGGAAGGCATTAGAATATACCAGTAAGCATCAACCTAGTATTGTGCATATGTGGAGTAATCTAACGCCTACAGGCGGTAATATTATACATCATAATCACAGTCCTTATGAGATTGCAGGAAGCTTCTATGTTGATGCTAGTCCAGAACAAGGCTGTCTGGCTCTGGTAGATCCCAACGAACTGATTAGAGGTAGACTGCCTTATTACGAAGACGAACAATCTAAACAAGGAAGATATTTCTTTGATCATTTGGTAGAACCTAAACCGGGAAAACTTGTTTTGTTCCCGGGATGGCTCTATCATAAAACACAAAAGAATCCTTCCGACAGACCTAGGATCGTTATAGGACTGAATGCTGGCCTAATGTACTTTGATTACAAATTATGAAAATACAAATAGTTTCCGATCTTCACTTAGAATTTTCAGACATCAACATACAAAACCAAACTGGTGCTGATGTGTTGATCCTTGGCGGAGATATTTTAGTTGCAGAGAAGTTGACTAAGCCTAATTCTGAATACGGAATGAGATTCCGCGACTTCTTGAAAAGGGTCAGCTTTCAGTTCCCTCATGTTATCTATGTTGCAGGCAATCACGAGTTCTACGACAGCGGAAAGTTTTTCCAGACTATAGATGATCTTAGAGAGTACTTTTCTACACAGCATAACAATATCTATTTCTTAGAACGCGACACTAAGATCATCGATGATATTGTGTTTGTCGGCGGTACTCTGTGGACTGACATGAACAAGTACGATCCCATGACTTTGCATGCTGTTAGAGATATGATGAACGACTATCGTGCTATCCGTAACGATCGAAACGGATTTATTCCGTTAAAGCCTGCGGATACCTGCGAACGCCATCGTTTGACCAGAGATTATATTAGACATATAGTTGGAGAGCATAAAGACAAACAGTGTGTAGTGGTGGGACATCACAGCCCCAGTTACCAAAGTATACATCCACAGTATGCCGGTGAGCATCTTATGAACGGTGCTTATCACAGCGATCTGAGCGAGATTATGTTAGATAATCCTCAGATTAAACTTTGGACACACGGCCATACTCACCACACGTTTGATTACAAGATTGGAGAATGCAGAGTTATCTGCAATCCGAGAGGATACGAATCTTATTCTTGGAAAGAACATACAGATTGGGATCCTAATCTAACTGTGGAAATCTAAGTCCGTTTGACAAAATCAGAGTTAGATGCTATACTAACAATATAGTAATCTAACTTTGATCGGAACGGAATGGACGACAAAAATAAATTCTTAGACGAGCTTCGAGGACTTCGTAGAATCGTTATCAACGACTGCTACGGTGGCTTTGGATTGAGCGATCGTGCTTTTAGGGAATACAAGAATCTAGCAGGAATCACTGAGTCTGATTTATCGGACAGAGATATTCCTCGTGACGATCCCTATTTGGTAAAAATCGTTCGAGAGATGGGTATGGGAGCAAACGGTGCTCACGCCAATTTGAAGATCGTTGAAGTTCCAGGCGATGTTAAATGGCTCATCCAAGAATATGACGGTGTTGAGTGGGTCGCAGAAGAGCATCGTACTTGGTCATGACATTGCAAGCAGTAAAAGGTGGTTGGGTTCGCATGCGTAAAACAGTCGTACATCATTGGAGATTCGAGGACGGTAAAACCTCTCCTAATCCTGGATCGAAATGGGAATCGGAGCCGGCACCACGTGGCTGGTACTGTTGGGTATATCCTGCCGACGATCGTGAGTTTGAGGACTGGATGAAAACCAACTGTCCTACTACAGATACCACACATCGATTTAATTCGGGTGATCCTATGTACACAGTTTACATCAAAGAAGATAAAGAAGCAACTATATTCCAACTAAAGTATGGTAACTAACAAAGGTTTAAAGGTGGCCAGTGTGAACGAGATCTTGGCAACAAGAGCTCGTGCCACCTTTTCTCATCGCATCAACTTTCAAACAGTGGGCTACCTAACTCTGCCTAAGATGAAAGAATGGTGTGAAGAAAACTGCGAAGGGCTATGGCGTAGTGAAAGTGTTCATGCATTGTATTTTCAATTCGCTGAAGAACGCGATGCTACAATGTTTATGTTACGTTGGGGCGGAGCAGAAGGGAATAAGCTAAAATGAGAGTTATGAATAAAAGTATTTGGCCTTTTCAAACTCGTGCCAACGGCAACAGCGACGATATCTTTAGATGGTGTCAAGAAAAGTTATACCACGGCGGCCACTACGAACCTAATTGGTATTACAATATGGAGACCAATACTTGGTGTTTCAAAGACGAAAAAGAGTTTACCGTGTTCTGCTTGAGGTGGTCATGATTGCGGCAACTGTTAAACTAACTGAACCTGCGAACATGTATAGACAGTATAAGTTTATCGACGAAGGTCCTATTAATGTCTGGCTGCTGGCCAATGTAGGTGTTCACGCACAATTTAAAGATCTAGTGGACGAAGATCGACCCTGGCATGTCGAGCACGGATATCAATATATTACCTATCACTTCGCCCGAGAAAAAGATGCCACATTGTTTGCATTACGATGGACATAAGATGTATCCCTGGCAAATAAAACTTTTAGACAAAATGACAAAATACAAAGGCAAAGGACTATTACAGGTCACTGGACGTAATTCAGGAAAGTCTGTTACACAGGCCTATCATCGTTTATGGAATGATATAATGTCCAGTGTCGAAGTATCTGATATACGACTCAGTGAAGGTAAAGTCTACGGTGCTCGGTACTACACAGCAGAGCCTATAGGCGGCAATTGGCTAGAAATGGAAGCATGGTGTTATCAGACATTTGGCGATGATGTCCAACCAATCTGGGGAGAATCCAAAGCGCCAGAACCTGCACAACGTTGGTATAAGAATGATCGTAAGTTTTGGTTTCGCAACGAGGCAGACAGAACTCTGTTTGTATTGAAATGGCGTTAAACCATCTAGATATTGGCAGAGGTTATGTGTTAAGCTATGATAGCAAAGACATCCCTTTGCCGTCTGCTATAAGACAAGAAGTGTGGGATTGGTCTGAAAAACATGGTATAGTATTAGAAGGTCACAAATACGGAGTTGGCGGACTAGATGTGTGGCGTGTTCGTGACGAAGAACAGAGAGTAAGATTTTTATTGAGATGGTTATGAAACAAAGAACTCTAAGACGTAAAGTCATCATCCGAGAATACGATTTCCGCAAAGTCTACGACGAAGCACTGAATACATCTTTGTATGATCGTGCTAGCTTCACTCCTCTTAATCAAGAAGCCCTTGAAAAACTTAAAGTCTTAGAAATACTACAGGGCAAAAAACACACACCTATTATAGAGGCTAACTGGGAAGATCGATATCCTTCTAGATTGTTAAGAGAGCTGAAAGATTATCTATACGATGGTAGATACTATGTGTGGAAAGTCAGTCAAGATGAAGAAGGGTACCTTTGTGTGCAGTCTCGTAATAACACTCCTAAGACTAGACTAGGTTGGGCTGTGTTTGAAAAAGATTTGTGGAGTACCTTATGAACTTACAAGATGAAATCGTAAATGAGTTAGCTACACAGATGCAAAGTGAGATAGATTTTTCTATTCTATCAGATATGCTAGTACAGGCCTGTGGTTGGAAGAAAGTTACACTAACTAGATTTTTCAGCAGAAAGCATTCTATTAATATCCTAATGTGGTGCGAAGAAAATATCAAACATCCTTTCGAACATCGCGGATCTACTTTTGTTTTTGAAAACGAAGGTGATGCTATTAACTTTACGTTGAAGTGGTTATAATGGAATACTTTTATAGTGGTGGCGGAAATAATCGCCCAGACTTTACTTATAGATTCTTAGTTACTAGAGTCACAGAAGAAATGTTCCATTGGTGCGAACGTTATCCCCTAACAGGACCTTTTGAACGATGGCACGTAATCTATAACTATGAAACTAACCACAACGGAAATCTCGGTGACCGAAAAGAAACTCCTCTTATTCAGTTTGAAAATAAACAGGCTGCGTTTATGTTTAGTATTGCCTTTAGTGAATTTATTGTAGAAGATAAAACTTATGAGTTCGCTCGAGAATCTTAATAGGGTACCGCCGTTTAAATTAAGCAGAAGTCTAGGATGGAACTTAGATCGACGAGACATGAAAATAACACAAAGAATCTACGATGGCTGCGATTGTTATCCCTGGATGAAAGTATTCGCTTGGTGGCCTGTAAAAACAATTAGTGGAAATTATATTTGGGGTCGAAGAGTTTATAAACGCAAATTCTGGGTAGTATGGGGTACAGGATTTCATATGGAGCCAGAGGTAGAGTATGCCGAGCTTTTTGATATATTACGAATTGAGGAATAAATTATGGGTCGTCTTAAGGAAAGTATCGCCTGGCCTAATGCGCCGGATAGAACGTCACAGACTAATCAGTATCTTGCGGACAGGTACTTCGAACATCACAAAGACAGAATCTACAGGCCCCCGATGAATAAGTACGTGCTAGTGGGGGATAGAGTGGAAGAAGTCAAAACAATAGTTGTTCATGAGTTCTCAATGGGAGATGTAGATGATCCCGATCTCTATGCTGCTCAACCATTGAGCGAATGGGAACAAAGTGAACAAGGTCAGTGGATTATGAAAAATGCCTGCGACACCCCCACATGGTATAGAATAGCTGAACCTATGAGCTTTGGATACAAATATCAAATACGTGCTAGACTAATGGGTCCTGCACTAACGGAATGGTTATTAAGGTACGGCAAGTGAAAGACGATTCCAAATCTTTTATCAACATGGCCCATAAAAAAGTCGGGTCTATTCTTCTAGAAGATGACAAGTTGATGAAAATTTTAGAATCATACTATGTGGTAAGATTGTTTAATGACGATGACTTCTCGGAAAAATTATCTTGGTGTCTAGAACACTGTCAAAGTAAATTTAGAGATATCAAAGAATCTGATTGCAGAGCTTGGTATTTTCAAAACGAACAAGACGCTAGTATGTTTGCCATGAGATGGTCATGAAAATTTTTGTTGTTTTAAGAAACATCAGAGACCCGCACAATACAATTACTTTAAAATTTAAAGTACTAGAACACTCGTTAGCTAAGTCCTGGTTAGATTTATTTTCTTATAACTTTTTTGAAATAGATCATCCTATAGAAAAAGACAATAGTCTAAAGGGATGGATTACTTCCTGGGATAGTCAAAGCCCCAGAAATATAGATTTTTTATGCGATCAAATAAACAAATCAATTTTGGCGATCAATAAACAACTAGGCCCCCTTGGCTATCCTAACATCGATTTAATATTTTCTAAAGATAGATTACAGAGTGACAGCTATAGAGAATTGATGAATGATATACATCATCACTTCGAACTGCTTATAGGGCAAACCTGGAATCCTAGTAAATGGTGGGGATTAGCCGACAATGAAACACAACAACATATTAGGTTAATTAATAATCTCTGTCACGAAATCGAAACTGCTGTAGATTCTATAAAATTAAATCAACAGCTTCCGGAATGTTCTAATCAGTATATCTTCGGAAGCCTAATGGGCAGGAATTTTGAAGGAAACTTTATAACTGGAAAAAAGATCAAAGAATTAGACATAGATGAATTAAACTCATTCAGTGATTTTACTAGATGGGGAGATATAACTATCTACTATGCACAACTAGGAAAACGACACATCGAAGCATTCAGGGACAAAGATAAATTCATTGATCGAGAAAATATCAGCGGATACAGATATCTGACTGGAGAGTTTGTAATTTCCTTTCCCATGATTCATGACCAAGATATTCGATTACCTAACAATTTTTTCGATTGGTTGGATCAAAATGATTTCGATAAGACTGATCCAAAATTGGCTCTCGGGTTTCCAAAGGTGGCAGAATTAGAATCAACAGAAAACAAAAAAGAAATAATACAGCGTATAAAACAAATGGATGATATTTACGAAATTGGTTTAGAAGACGATTTCGGAAACTTAATCAAATCCAAAACATATGATTTTTATTGGAACGATTTACCGTGAAGTTAGTATATCTCAATGATACAGGAATCCCCTACGAAGAAGCCGAAGACTATTTCGCAGAAGCTGCCGCATGGGCCAGTCGGCAATGTCCAAGTTTCATAGATTATCATGTACAAGACGTTTCGGATGTTTCTCTCCAAAATGATTTTATAACTGCCTATCAGTTTAAAGATCCAAAAGACGCATTACTGTTTGAATTGAAGTGGAAGCATAATTGACTTTTTTCTCGGTTGGTGTTACAATAGTATATCATCAACAAGTAGGAGAGAATTGTGCTTTATCAATTAGTCTTGATAACCAATCTAGGAATGATCACGCCATTGGTAACTTTCAATGATTGGGATTCGTGTGTTCGCGAAAAAGTAAAAATCACAAAAACAGCTCAGCATTCTGCTGAATGTTTGCCTACTCAATCCCCGGAACAAACAAAGCAACAGATTGAATCCAACATGAAAATGATGATGGATGCAATTAACAAATTTAGTCAAAGCCAGAAGTAAGGATTTAATATGCCACGAGGTCGAGCAGCTCTTACCGACAAGGAAGAACGAATTTTGGTTCAAGCCCAGCTAATGGGCCTAAGTACCCAATCTATGGTTAAAATTGGAAACCGTCTAAAAGCTCTAGAACAAGAGCGAGAAGATATCGCCCATATCAACGAAACCTGTCAAGGCTTTGTTTGGGAAGATAATCAAACTTCCGAGAAACTTAAAGTGACCACTGCCGATGGTCATGTTATCGAAGCTACCCGAGGCAAAAAAGGTAACAGTCGATGGGATCATTTTAGTTGGTCGTATGATATCAAGGTTACCAAACCCGGTACTAGATTCAAGGCACGTACCTACAAAAACAAAGAACTACGCTGCGACTACGACTGGAAGAAGCGTCTTATGCCTGCAAAGAGCAAAGAGCTGTACAGTCTAATCCGTTGGGCTAAAAATTCTATGCCTTGGGAATCTATCGATGCATAATATCGAGCAAGGTACTATTGTAGAAATCCTTCCTACTGAAATTTGGTATGAGAAGGATTTCCTTGGAACGGTCCATATCAAGATGCAACATCAAGGTATGGAACCGTTTACATTCATGCAGATGCACTACAACTATATGTATACCAGCAATGGACATCAACATGATATGGTCAAGCGTATTGGACAACTGTTAGGAGTAGAAGACATTCAAAGTCGTGAATGGCAAATGCCCGATAGCTGGAAAGTAAGTTCTAGCGAAGTTGACGAAGAACTCCGCAAAGGAATTATTACGTCGATGTGTTATACACAGCGACATGATTTTGGTCTAGACAAAGATATCGGTAATGGATTTATTTCTGAAATTAGTTCAGGGATGACCAACGACGAAAGACAGGCTTTGTGGAATCAGATGGCACAGATTTTTGATAACGATATCGCCCCCCATATGGAGTTTAAAAAATAATGAAAATTGGATTTAGTCTAGGTCGTTGTGTTCGCGATATCGTTAATGGCGATATCAGTATCGATGATGTAGCATTCCTGATTACTGCCACTCATATCAGAACCCCTGAGCAGTTAGATAATGTTATCAATACCTATATGTTTGAACGAGGATACCTACTCGGACTAGATAATGAAAAATGTCTAGAGGTAGCTAGACAGCTCTGGGATACTAATCGTATCCTACAGCCTCGTGCTCAGGGAATGCATCGCCATGCCCAACCAGAAAACAGTATTTGGGTTGACATGTTTCCTACGGCACTAAGTAATAATGAAAGTGTTAAAAAAGCGTGGGACGGTTATCGTTTTATGTTGCACATGGTGGAGAATGTAGATAATGAATCTACAGAAGTTTTTAAAGTTTAGGAGAGCGTTATGGTTAAAGAAGGATCAAAGTGGTCAAGCGTCGACGGAAAAGTATTTCATGTAATACACAGAGTTGAGCTAGAAGGACACATTTGGATTCATTACATCTTAGAAAGCGTCAATGATCCAAAAGAGTTTAGCTGCTACGAAGAAAGTTTCCTTAGTCGATTCACACCACTGCCAGAATGAACATCATTAAATTACATCTAGAAATTCTAAATCCTTGGAGCAAGGGTAGATTTAAGAATCTAGGGTGTATTCACGGACCAATTTCAAAATACAAAGCCTGGGAATTAGAGCATACCTTTTTTGACGGCACACTACTTGATTTTTCATTTAATATTACTGCCAAAGAAGATCATGCTGGCTTAGAACTAGTACTAGGAATTTTAACCTACGGCATACATTTTAAAATCTACGACACACGTCATTGGAATATCGAAAAAAGAACTTGGGAAGTCTATGACTAAAAAACTCTACTACATTAAAGAAGGTCGTAAGTATGTTCCAGTATCAGAGTACGATACTGAGCTATTGGACAGCTTCCCTAAGGGCACACATTTGGTAATGTGCTACCCGGGTGGATCTAGCCGCAGATTCAATATTGATCCAAATTATGCCTCTATGATTGCCGCAGGTAGAGTTGCGGAAGATGCTATCTGTTCTGCTATGATCAAAGCAGACGAAGTTCAACCACCTCGTAAAGCACTAACAGAAGCTGAGAGAGATGCTTGGCAAAATCTTATCGATGTCTGGGGGGACGAAGCTCGTAGTCTACGCAGACCCGCGATTCGTGATATTGCAGAAGCAGGTGTTTTGGCTATGATGCAAGAAGCCGAAAAACTTATGGAAAATCCTGCTGTCCGTAAAGCCTGGGATCAATTCCAATTAGTCTGTGCTCTAACCAAAGAAAAGCAAGTTTCCCATTAACTGCGCACTTTATTCAAATAGTATGCTATAATTATATGTGAGATAAGTAAAAGGAACATATGGAGCATCGTGTGAAAAAACTAGAAGAATTCAATGCCGAAGATCGGATTGATCTCAAACTGCTGGAAAATAGCACATATCTACTTAACGGCGAAATAGACGAAGATTCTGTCGGCGATGCTGTGAAATGGTTGATCTACGAAAACCTCGATGTTTCAAAAGAAAAAATCCTAACTCTATACATCAATTCTACGGGCGGAGATCTTTATCAAGCGTTCGGTCTTATCGATGTTATGCAGGCCAGTCCTCATGTGATTCGCTGTGTGGGCATCGGTGCTGTGATGAGTGCAGCATTTTTAATCTTCGCATCGGGCGACAAGGGGCAAAGGTACGCTGCTAAAAATACCAGTTTCATGTGCCATCAGTTTAGCTCTGGTGTAGAAGCTAAGTATCACGATATCAAAGCAGAAATGAAAGAGAACGAGGCCTTAAATTTGAGAATGGTCGACATCCTCAGAGAAGCTACTGGACTCGCACCTAGTGTTGTAAAAAAGAAATTATTGCCTGCGTCAGATGTCTATCTTACCGCAGAAGAAGCAGTAGAGTTAGGAATCGCCGATACTATTTTAGAATGAGAATCTTATGAACGTTGTATCCATAGATCCAAAGTTAAAGAAAGAACAAGAACGCAAAGAATTCATGTTGGAAGTCTTAGCTGAAATAAAAAGACAAGTTGAAGATGGTGAGATAATTGAGTTCGTTGCCTGCTCGATGAGCGACGACGGCGAAGCACAGATACACGCCAGCTGTCTAGATCTCCCAGGTGGTGTAGGGCTTTTCGAGATTGGTAAGCACTTACTAATCGAATCTGAAAGAATGTTGTAAAAAAGCCACATAAAGTACCAATATTTTCATTGACATATAAATAAACAGACAATACAATAGAGACTGTGTTTAGGAACCGAGTCAAAAAATTTTTTCAGTTTTACCGAAAAGAGGTTGACAAGAAAACTAAATACTCTTACAATTAGATCATGCGTTAGAGATAGCGCAAGAAAAAGGAAACAGAACACAAATGAAACCAGTATCGTTACATAGACAATTTAATTCCATAGCCAAACAGGCAGGCTTTATGCCCACCTATTGGTCATGCGAGACAATTAGTCTAGGTAATGATCGTCTAGGAAACTTGGGGTCCCGGAGGACTGTAGCGTAAA
>JACCDW010173188.1_pt1 | contig 47307 bp, 84 predicted proteins | sample 7449781 | NCBI WGS metagenome assembly JACCDW01 (sample SAMN15323449, study PRJNA562643) | freshwater metagenome | isolation source: river surface water | place: USA:Blue River Watershed | collected 2017-08-18
CCTGAACTGGAAAAGTTCGCCGAGTTGATTGTCAGGGAATGCGTTGATATTTTAATGAAACCGGATTATGCTATGACTCATCCCAAAGAATTTGGTAAATTCAATGAAGGATGGGTTAGCGGTCGCCTTTTAGGTATTGAACACATTAAAGAACATTTCGGAGTTGAATGATGAACGAACGAATCTTTGTTTTTCGTGAAAAGAATAAGTCTGGTTTCCGTCCAATGATGCGGGCGTTTCCAGAATCTGCCATCACTGAAATTGTCACACAATCTGGAAGTCAAAACTGTTACTTAGTGGTTAATGGCTATGAAGTCGAGGGCAGTTTTGATGAGGTTGTCTCAATGCTAGGCAAAAGGGTAGATATCGTATGAACGAACGAATTCAAGAACTTGCTAAAGAGGCCGGACTAAAAGTCAATGCCGATGGCGAAATTAGTCAGGCCTGGTATGGCTCTGTTGATGCAGGATATAGAAAGTTTGCCGAGTTGATTATTCGAGAATGCGGGAAAACTCTAGTAGATAATACTCCTGTAGTAGATCTTACTGAAGATTGGGATCGAGGCTACGATCGAGCAATGAATGATTGTATCCATCTTATCTATGAACACTTCGGAGTCGAATAATGCTTAAAAATATTTTTAAAAAGAAAGAAAACTTAAATGCATCTGCAACTCAAGAACCACTAACTTCTGAGTCCAACGAAAATTACGATTACTACAGGATAGGAATCACTGGTGATGGTCGAACAACTTTTACTATTCGAGACCGAAACGGATTTTCACTAACTCTCTCAATGGATTCAGCAAATGTGCGAAAACTGATTCGATTGCTAGAATCCACACTGGAGAAAGAAGATGTACGAACGAATTCGTGAACTTTCTAAAGAGGCTTGGACCTGGGCTGAACAGCAAGACTACACAGATCCCACTGTAGAATTCAGTGACATACTTGAACAAAAGTTCGCTCTGTTGATTGTTGAAGAATGTAGATATGTAATGGATTGTAATAAAGGCAGTGACCAGCATCTAGAATGGAACCTAGCATTGTCGGAAACAAGTGATAAGATTAAACAACATTTTGGAATTAAATGATGAACGAAAGATTTCGGGAACTTATCGAGCAAGCACATATTCAGCGTCCGGAACAAGTTTCTGGACAGTTTCGCTATACTCCACCTAAAGAATTCAGTCTTGAAAAACTCTTAGAGTTAGTTGTGCAGGAATGTGCTGGGATTGCAGATCGAGAAACTAGCCAACCCTGTGCATCATATGGTGAATTAATTAAAAAACATTTCGGAGTTGAATCGTGACCAATCAAGAAATCATCGCACATCAGCAACGGGCAAAACAATTTAACGAAACTGAATTGGGCAATCTGTTCAACCGTTTTGTCAATCTACACGCAACCGCTTGGCAACTAGATGAACGCTCCTCATATGGTTCAGGAGAAACTGCTAGTAGAAAGGCGTGGGAAAAGTTAGAACCCGTTGAACGGGAACTGCGACAACAACTAATGAAAATTGTGGGAGTTGAACTGTGAGCAAAATTGTGTTATCCTGCGGTCACGTGGTCAATGATTTTGACCACGCACACTATGTCCTAACAAAATCCACAGACCGCAAAGGTGAAAAAGCCGTTGCCTGTATGATGGTGTGTGGCCCCTGTGAAGATAGCTATCGTCAACACGGTGAGATTTTAGACAGTGAAGATGCGGCAGAGTATTGGCTTGAACAGGAGCGATGGTAATGAATGAACGTATAAAATCGATAGTTGAACAGGCTGGATTCGTCTTGTGGGACAATGAAGATTGGCGACCCACTGATCAAACTGTAGATTGGAGCAGTGAGTATGATCAGGAATTGGATCAATTAGTCAAATTAGTTATTGACCGATGTATTGAAATCTGTTATACTAGAGTAGGTAGCAACGATTACAATACTGATAGACAACACTGTGCCAGTGATATCAAAGAACATTTCGGAATCGAATAATGTTTAACTACGAACAGCAAAAAATTAAAAATAGTCAAGCATTGGATAATCCTCGACCGGGAGATTACTGGCACGAAATGTTTAGTCCCTACTTCATTGTGGTCGATGTAAAGGGCAAAGATATTACTGTGTTGAGTTGTATGGGCGGACCTGACAGTTACAATCGCAAAGATGAACTAAACGCCAAGATTGACTCAAAGGATGGTTGGAGTTTTGATTACAGTAAGACTATGGTTGTAGATCGTGAATGGATCAGCAAAGCCGTTAAGTATGGAAATATTGAAGGCTTTGTAGCAGATGTGGTGCAAAGTGAAAAAACTGAAAAAATTGTAACAGAATGGCGTAATTGGGTTCAAAAAGATATGCGTCGACAGATTAGAGAACTTGAGGGCAAATGGGAAGAATTTACCGGTTGGAAATATTTGAAAGAAGATGTTTGAACAAATTAAAATTGCTACTTCGATGATATCTAATACCTTGATATTAGTTGTTAGTGTTATTGTATTTTTGTTAATGTCATATATTTTGAGATTCTTTAAAGGAAATAAAAATGATATCTATTAAAGATTTTATGGAAATTGCTGATTATCGAATTACCGAAGGCAGTGACTTTACATGGACCTGTTTCGGCGATCGTGCATATAGTCTGTCGGCCTGGAATGGAGATCACGATGGTTGGAGTTTTAACATTACTTTTGATACCCAAAATCAAACAGTATATCTTGTTGAATCCTGTGATTATAAAAGACAACGAGCATATCGATTGATTAATCCTGAATGGAGAGATCGTTACCTAGATTATGGAAAAACTCGATGTGGCGATCATCTAAATCAAGCTTGGGATGATGTCAATTACGTTGATCTTGAAACAGATGAAGATTGGGCGGCTAAGGCTCGAGCGATTGTACTAGACGAGGATTATGATACCAAAGTACAAATTCCCTTGGATCTATCCAAAGAAGAATTGTTCACTCTCATGAAACGTGCACATGATTTAGATATTACATTCAACCAGCTAGTGGAAAAACTCTTAACTGAAACTATCAAAGACAACAACTAATGCATTTATATTCAGTTGGGATATGTATGTAATTGAAAGTATAATTTCAATTGATCAGTATGTGAATGATGAAAGAAATACAGGGATTATTCGAAATTCGTAATGGTCACTATCTGCCCTGCGGATTAAACATTAGAGAGAGACTGTGGTGGCGTTGGGTCCCCGGAGTAATAATCAATGTTGCCTGGCCCAAGGGTAATATTGTTGTCACTGAGGATCACCCACTATGGGACTGGACGATTGGCCCCAGTAAGTATATTGTTGAAAGTGCCGATCCCAATGATCATTATAGACCGGAAATGGAGAGATTGATCGGCCGACAAGGTTGGCATTGGAATTGGGGTGTAGCTGGTAATGATGTGGCGGAAAATCGTCTTACCATAAAGATTGTTAAGAGCAAGGCCAAGTATGCTACAATGTTGGCATTAAGGTGGACATAATGTATCCTGTAAAGTTTTCTCGGGACACCAAGCCTAATATTTTCGATGCTTTTCTAAATGTCATACATTGGATAAAAGGTCACTACGATCTCGATGGTATTAATAATGCTGGTCAGATAATTGATCTGCTCAGGACAGATTTCGATATATGTTTAACAGATGAACGTAACCCAGATACTATAGTATATACAGCTGAATTCCCTAATGAGCAGCAGTTTGTTTGGTTTATGTTAAGGTGGTCATGATGTTTAAAATACTATCCTGTCATCGAAATGAATTTTGGGATTGGTGTATGGAGAAGCATATTGCCTGCGAATATATGGGCACAGAATTCAATTCACGGTTTGAGCGCATAAGAGATCCCGAATATGACACTTGGTATATCGGCAATGAGCAGGATAGAATGATGGCTATATTGAGGTGGGCATAATGAGTAACTGGGTAGATTTGTTAGTGCCTCCCGCCATGCAAGGAGCCAGTTCTAGATACGAGCCTTTGGAATGGGTCAAGAAGCACTGTCCAAGTTATATTACCAATGATGCTGTGCAGAAAGACGGCAGGTATTACTATCGTTTCTATTTTCATGATAGTTGGCAAGGTCAGCGTGATCAAGTGATGTTCGCCCTGAGGTGGTCATGAAACACACACAAGATTATGATGGACTAAACTACACTGTGGATAGCACCCTCTTTTGGAGCAAGGAAGATCATGAATCTTATGATGGTTCCGGAGTGGGCGCTTGGCTAGATAAAGAACATCTAGTATACCGTTGGTGTGAGAAACATCCCAGTGAAGGCCTGTTTGGTTTTTGTGCTGCTCACGGAATATTTTATTTTGAATACGAACAAGACAGGCTTTTGGCCCTATTGAGGTGGTCATGACTAGATCTCTAACAGCATCGTGGACCTATGAAGATGACATTGACTATAATACTCAGTTTGGTGTAAATTTTGAACACGAACTTATAAAACATCTACAAAAGAGCATTGATTGGGCCGTTCTGCGTGATTGTTTGGTAGATGCTGGGTGGACCCTAGTAAAATTTGATATATTTCATTGGCGTGAAGCAGAAGTTGATAATTGGTTGAAACAGCATTGTCAGGGTGAATACAAGGTCTATACTGGAGAATACATCTTTGAAAGACCCTCTGATGCCAGTCATTTTATTTTGCGATGGTTATGAAGTTCCTTCAAGTTAAGCCCACTCAATACATCATTGTTGACTACAATTATTATGTTGAATTTATGGACGATATTGACTCTTGGTGTAAGCAATGTCTACACTATCAACCCAGAACGGGTATGGTATTGGATTTTTTAAATGAACGTGATGCTACACTATTTTTACTGTCTTGGTCATGAAAACACTTAAACATATTATTTCTATTACCGGGGATTCTTATAAAGAATATAGAGCTGCTGTATGGTGTCAAGAACAATTTGGTCAAGAATACTGGGCAGGCAATAAGGAAGGAATATGGCAGGTTAGAATGGATTACAATAACAACTACTCCCGAATTTTTTCTTTCGAATATCAGCGTGATGCCGTAATTTTTGCGTTGAGGTGGTCATGAGACAGTTAAAGAAAGAGATATGGCCGCACAAGGTCACAGTAAAACAAGACTGGACACACCGAGATGTTACCACTATGGAAATATGGTTAGGTCAACAACTGGGCACATTCAAAGGTCGATGGAATATAGTTCAAATGGCCGATAAGGTTGATTTTTACTTCAAAGATAGTAAAGATGCTACACTATTTGCCCTGAGGTGGAGTTGAATGAAGAAGAATGATCCTGTAATATTTCGATCACGAGGTATCGCAGTTTATAGAGCACGTTATTATCGTGGTAGATATATATGTTGTTTTTGGGGTAGGCGTGGTGCTGAGATTAAGGAATGGTTACGAAATAGTTTTGGCAATAGCGATGACATGATCTATGCCAGTGAATATTACGATGATGAGGGTGTGACTGGCTACGATGCCATGGTCAATGAAGGGCAGTTATGTCTCCTGATGTTGAGGTGGTCATGAGAAAACTATACATCGATTTCACTAAAACTAATTTTCTAGAACTGACATCGTGGTTTGAGCACATGGGAGATCCCTGTGTATGGCAGGGTCTAGCTCATGCTCGTGGAACAAATTGGCATGCTTATGTAATATATAAGCAATTTGAAATTGAAATAACCGATGAAAAGTTATACGCAATATCATGCTTGAGGTGGGCATGATTGAAATTTGTACAACAGATTGGCCTACTACATTTTGGTGGGAAGTCGTTAAATGGTGCGAGTCAACATTTGGACCTCCGCGGTGGGATAAAAATTGGTTTTTTCAAGACGATTATAGTTTCTATATTCACGAAAGATATTTGCCATTTTTTATATTGAGGTGGTCATGACACACAATCAAGAAAGATGGAGAGACATTGAACCCGGTGATGTTGTTGCTGTGACTGCATCTTGGCGACCAGTGTTTCTCATTGTTCCCAGACGAACTCATCGCGGACGGTGGGTGTGGGGTAGAGCATACTCGAGGCGAGTGTGGGTTTATACTGGATTTGTCGATGAACCGGAAACACAATATGGAACAATATTTGATGTATTGAGGTGGCTATGAATCTTATCGACCTTGGCGAAAAGGCAATTTATCGATATCGTGTGAATGTTGATTTCAGCTATAAAATTCCCTTTGAACATGTATATGACTGGGCTCAGGAATATAATATCCAATGTGCTCTTGTTCCCGGTGTGGCGTTTTTTCATTCTGAAAAGGATGCTATTTGGTTTATGTTGAGGTGGTCATAATGAGTTTGAGAGAAACAATCAGTAAAGCATACCGTAATTGGAGCGATCAGCGTTTTCTAAAGAAACACGGTTGTAATAACTGGGAACAATACAACCGTCGTTATGATCCCAATGTGGTATATGGTGCCACTCGTATAAAGGATTTCTATCACGGCTATTCCAATGTCTATTGTTTTGAAAATCATAAACACATAATTTACGAATGGGATATTGCCTTTGACGGTATCTATGTTGCTACCGAATGGTGTAAAGAAAATCTGAAGGGCAAGTATCGTTTTGATTTTCACCGTGTCATGCGAGCACCGTCTACCGCCAGTGAATGGGAAGTAAATGAGTTAGGTGGCGGCGACTATATTTTCTTTGCCTGTAAGGATCCACGAGATTACACATTATTTTTATTGAGGTGGGCATGAAAACTCTCCCCCAGTATCCTTATCTACAAAACATCGTAGCAGAATATCGCCGCCAATTCGTTGATCGGACTGACGGCAAACAATATTGGGAAGGGTATCAAGAATGGTTAAGTCAGTTTGGATTTAAGGTTCCGGCAAATTTTAATGTATTGGAATTTCCTGACGATTTTTCAGATGAGAAGTTAACGATGTTTATATTGAGGTGGTCATGACCTTGTTAAAAACAGGCGATATATATTATAATACTAGACTATATTTTCGTCAGCACATTATTGATAGTTTACCTAATGATGAGCATTCATGGCGAGAAGGCTATAGAGCATGGTTAGCGGAACAAGGATGTGAGATTGTAAGAGACAATCCTGTCATACCTCTAGTGGTCGATGTGCTAGGTGTTGCTCCGGGGTATGACCGTTTTGGTTTTAAAAATCAAGCAGATGCAGTAATATTTACTTTGAGGTGGACATAATATGAAACGTTGGAACGATGAACTTTGGCTATTAACGCCCGAAGAATACGCTACACTTGCACCGGGTACGCGGTTGCAGTGTATCGATGATGAGATTGTTACGGTAGGGGTTGACCCGGTTGACTGCGATACCCGATTTGGATGTATTGCGTTCGGTTTGACTAAAGAATTGGTCAAGGAACAAGGGTTGGAGCACGATTTTGTTCTACTATTGCTGAAGTCATAATATAACCTTTAAGTAGTTATGAAAAAGGATTCTATACACGATTTTGTTGCCGCTTGGAAACAGTATTCTCAAGAACCCATAGATGAAATTTATTCTTATCAATGGGATCGAAGATTCAAAGAAGCAGGATATCATCCTGCACGAATCACAGATTGTTTAACATGTTGGGATGAGATACATAATTGGTGTGAAGATCAGTATGGTAACGAACATTATACTTGGACAGGAACTACGTTTTGGTTTGAAACAGAGCAGGATTGTATTTTATTTTTGTTAAGATGGTCATGAAAAATGATTTGCAACAGAAAACAGTTTATTGACTACTGGAATAACATAGACCCTAGTCTTACCAATAGTTCTAGTCCATTGTGGACCTATGAGAATTATATTCAAAGACGTTGTAGATGGTTTGTCAAATTAGATCGTCCAGTTACACGTTTGGACTCCGATGAAGTAAAAAAGGAATACCGGATATGGATTACTAAACACTGTCGCGGACTTGTGTTATGCTATAGCAGCGGCGAAACAGAGGAATGGTGGGGATTTACTCATAAACCGGATTTGACATTTTGGATATTAAAATGGGCTTGATATTGACCTAATATCTATTTGACTGTATAATAATTGTGAAATGAAGTTAATTAAACTATCCAATCCGGGCTGGATTTTATCTAATCTAACTGAAGAAGAAATCAAAAAGAAATTATATTCTCATCTTTGTGAAGAATGTAAACAAGGAGATCTAGATTATGGTGATTCATCATCACCGATTTTACCTAGTTCTACATTGGAAGAAATGTTGGCCACTGCCTGTGGTTGTGAATTTATTGTCAAAGATGATTAATTTTTTAAGAACATATGAAATCTAATTGGTACTTTGTTAAATTAAAAAGAACAAATCTATGGAATTGGTTTAATGCTAATCAGTACGGTGATTATGCTCATTATTCAACTATGGTAAGTTGGTGTGAAAATACCTATACTGCTGATACTTGGAATTCCAGATACATGCCCGATTGTGAAAAAATCACTAAAGAATTTTCTTTTAAGCATGAAAAAGATAAAACTTTATTTTTACTTAAATGGGTTTAAATAAATGAATAACGTATTTTCATCAAATGTATTTGATAATATGGATCTTGAACCCAAATTAGAGCCAATGAAAACTGGTAAGGCCTCTGGGTGGGGAGTATTTCAATATCATTGGGTTCAATTACCGGTTACCGAAGAAAATAAACATCTAGATACTATCACTCCGGCCATTGCATGGTGTGAAGAATACCTGGGCAAAAGTGGTTCAAAATGGTTTGAAAAGAAAAAGAAATTTTATTTCCGAGATGAAAAGGACATGACATTGTTCATTTTGAAATTTTGTTCTTAAGATGACCATGTTCAAAGTACAGGATGATGTTAAAGCCGAACAATACTGTATTAAAAATGTTGGAAAAAGATTGTTTTGGTTGCATCGTGCTCGTGGAGGGGAAGGATGGATGATTCGAAAGGATCAAGAATCTAACAGTTTTCTATTAACCATTGACGATGAAAAGAAAGCTTTATTAGCTGCATTATATCTTAGTGATCAATGAGAAAACACAAAGATGAAAATTATGAACAATGGATTTTATCTGCTCAAGAATACGAGCAAGATCTGGCCACTAAAAAACTAGCACAGGGGCAAGATCCTTACAGTGTAATGGAAGAATTTGCACAACGATTGATAAAAAAACTATTACATCCTGTATATCAACAATTACAAGAAGAAAATAAAACTGATGTTGATGCTGCACAAAATAAAAAAATTTACGAAGAAACATATTTGAAAAAAACAAAACCTGCGGCCGATCAAGTAGATGGAAATTTATTTGACAATTTTTGAGAAATCTAGTATAAATATATATGTACTGAATACTTTAAAGGTTTAGTACATAAGAGCATAATGCTCAAATATCTTACTTTTTAAGGAGAAATAAAATGACAAGTCAATTAGTTCGTTTCGACACAAATTCTTTAAACAAAGCACTGCTTGGATTTGATCACCTGTTTAACAATTTTGAACAGCGTTTTGCCAATCAAATCAACAATAATTACCCACCTTACAATGTGATTAAAAAAGACGAAAACAACTATGAACTCGAAGTTGCGGTTACAGGATTCGCACCCGACGAAGTCACAGTTGAGATCGATCAAAATCAATTGATTGTTAAAGGTGAACGTAATGGCAGCGATCACGATGACATTCAATTCCTACATCGCGGATTGGCTGCTCGTGATTTTACCCGTACATGGACTCTAGCAGAACACATGGAAGTCGATGCTGGAACCATTAAAAACGGTGTTCTTCGTATTGCAATTAAGCGAGTAATTCCCGAGTCTCTAAAACCTCGACAGCTAAAAATTACCGCTGAATAAAAACATCGGGGGCTTCGGCCCCCATTTTTGAGCCTAAACTATTAAATAAAATTATGACTACCAGTCCTGTTCTCGAAAAGAAAAAACAAACCAGTCGTCAAAGCAAAGAACCTGGAAAATATAAGGTTGTTGTCTGTAACGACGATGTAACCACCATGGAGTTTGTTGTGGCCATGTTAATGAGAGTCTTTAGGTACAATGAACAAACCGCAGTGGATTTGACCTTGATTGTACATCAAAAAGGTAGTGCTGTTGCCGGAATTTTTCCCTTTGAAATCGCCGAACAAAAATCTTTGGATGCAACCAATATGGCTCGACTCAATGGTTATCCATTGATAACTAAAGTAGAACCTGAATGAGGAAATAATGTCATTACGAGACTTAACGGCCCAAAAACATCAAGAAGCCGAGTCTACACCATTTATGAAGGCAGTGTTCGCAAGGACCCTGCCTTTTAATTTATGGGTAGATTGGACTTATCAAAAATGGCTATTTTACGGAGCTATTGAAGGCTGTGCCGGAGCTAATCGGTTACTTGGGGATCTACCAGATATTCGAAGAACATTTTATTTGTTTACAGATTTTCAAGAAATGCGAGATACAAATTTTAAATATCATTTTCGACCGGCTGCTATAGAATACCAAAAATATCTTTACAACACTATCGGCGACGATCCTGATAAAATCATGGCTCATTTATATACTTGGCATATGGGTGATATGTTTGGTGGACAAATGATTAAAAAGATTGTTCCCGGTAGCCACAGAGCATTGGAGTTTCAAGATACAAAAACTCTAATCACCAATATTCGAGCAAAACTTAACGATGACATGGCCGATGAAGCCAATAGAGCATTCGATTGGGCAATACACATGATGAGGGATTATGACAGCAGTTTGGGATAAAATTGAACAATTAGCCAACACACTGAAACAGAACTTTGAACAAACAGGTAAAGAATATTCCAGAGACGAACATAATGGATGGTCAAACTTTCTGTATGAAAGTGCCAAATATCGCAGAGCACATGTTGAAATAGTTGATTTTAGAAAATCACATAATATCTATATACTGCATTCAACTGTTTTTCCGCATTTCAATGATTCTAGCCCAATTTGGGGTTTTGATGCTGTCTGTGGTCCAAATAAGATCACAGGAGCATTTCACGATTTTAGCAATGCTGGAGATCGTGATCATTTTATGATGAAATGGTTTGAAACTCAATCGAAAAATTATACCTGGAACAAACCTAGAGATTTACCTGATTGGGCAAAAGCTATTTTTAGTCCCAGTATGATTGCAGCAGGTAACGTTAGAGAAGGTGAGGAACTTGACGATCTATGTGCATTAGCTTTGAACTCAGTTAACTACTATCTAGCTAATGTAGGAAAAACACAAGAATGGCCTGCAGACTTTCATATGATTCAAAACCGTTATTGCTATTATCAAAAACAAAATCCCCATGTGATTAAAAGTATGGTATCCATGGGTATTCCACAAAAGCAAATGGAAAAATTTGTCGATGAAGTTTTATTCCCGGAAATTCATACAGAAAGTTTTGTATAAATATTAGATTATGCGAGCTCGAGAATTTCTATCTGAAAAAGTATTATCTAAATTTGAATTACTTAAACATGACAAAAAATATGCAAAAATACTTTTGTCTAAGGCAAAAAATGGACCGGTTGATATAGATCCATCAAAAAAGAATATCTATGGTGATCAGGTAATTTTATCTCCAGCAACTATAAAAAATTTAGAAGATTTTATTATGGGTAAGGATTTGTTTGACAATCCTACCTTTATAATTAACAATGAAGAAACACCGGGTAAATGGAGTGCTTTGCACAAAGGTCCAGATTTTAGTAACAGATATAATCCCTACGGAAGAGAACAGGGACAAATTCAAAGCCTTGATTCTTTATTCAAAGATAAACTTAATAATGATAAATTTTTAAGATTAACTGTAGGTGATCGTGTTGTCGAAGCGTTTGGTCTTAGGAAAAGTCCCGAAGGTGTTAAATCGGATTTAGAAATTTTAGGTGAAAATGAACAACCAATTGCTTGGATTAGTCTTAAACACGGAACAGAGCCCAAGCACTTTGGTCAATGGAGTGGAATTACAGAATTTTCTTTACATCCGGAAGTCAAAGGATTTGCAGATCAGATTAAATCTAAAGTGGTTAACCAAGGTGAAACTTATCCAAAAAAAATAACCTATGGTACTAAAATTAATGATCAAAAATTAAAGAGCCAGGCCTGTTTCGGAAAAGACTACGGTTCGAAACAAAGAGGAATTAATAATGTTGATTTAATTTTGCAAGGTCAACCTGTAATAGAAAAATCTTCTAATAACACTTACAAAATAACTGCTGATCGTATGTGGATTAATGGTAACATTCCTTCTGAAAATTATGAACCAATCTTAATAGTAAGATTTGCATCAGATAGATCAAACTATGGAATTCCGGGAGCAAGAATTTCTATATACCCAACCCAAGGACGTCCTTGGGTTGATATTAATCAAGTGCCTGAAAAAGAAACAAATAAAAATATACAAACAACTCAGACACAATCATCAAATATTCAAAATCAAAATTTGAATAAAATTGAATTACCACCTGAAAATTCTTAAAAACTTTAATATTTTCATATAGTTAACTATGTATATAAATAGTTGATCATGGAAATACTAATATTACTGCTGCTTTTTCAGATCAAGCATTGGTATGCAGATTTTATGATTCAAACCTATATGCAAACTGTAAAAAAGGGCGTATGGTTAGATCCAATTGGTGTTAGTCACAGTCTAGATCATGTGGTAACTACAATGGTTTTGCTGTGTTTAGTTAACTTTTTCATTCCTATACCGGCATTAATCATCATATTATTAGCCCTAGCAGAAGGTATAATTCATTATACAATTGACTACGTAAAAGTTAGATACGGTAGCAAAGACCTAATGAAACCAAAATTTTGGCACCAGTTTGGGTTGGATCAATTAGCACATCAAATCTGCTACATTGCAATGGTCTGGTATTTACTGCTAAGATAAGTTACTAAAATTGCTCCTTAAATAAAGTTACACTGGGACGAGGGAGCGTATGAAGAAAGTGATTTTAGCACTAAGCCTGTGCGTGGCTTCAACATCTGCACAGTCTGAACTAATACATCAGTTCAAAAATCCAGCCTTTAGCGGTATCGGCTGGAGCAGCCACGTCCTTACCATTGAAACACTGGAAAAGTCTCGCCGAGACACTATTGCTAACGAAAAAAAGTCAGAACAGGCACGCAGAGAAAGTGAATTTCAAAATACTCCTCTACAGCGTTTTTACAGCCTATTCACCAGCCAGGTCTACAGTCAACTATCATCACAGTTAACCAATAGTTTGTTCAAAGACAACTGTGTAGATTCCGGCGGTAATAAAGTAGTAGGTTGTAGTAATCCCACTACAGGAAAATTTGCTCTAGACGGCAACACTGTTACTTGGAATAAAACCAGTTCAGAAATAACTTTAACAGTGATAGATGCCAAAGGTTCTGTCACAGAATTAAAAGTTCCTATTGCGAGTTTTGCGTTATGAAAATACAAAATATCATTCTAGCGTTAAGCTCAATGTTTATATTAGGATGTGGTGCAATACGTCCAAATCAACTCCCTGAAGTTGAGGATAATCCTAGAATCAGCAGCGTCATACACAAAGACTTTTTAAAAGTTCCAGATCCTGCAGGACCGCCCATCACTCTAGCTGTTTACGCATTTAAAGATCAAACCGGGCAACGTAAACCTAGTGCTACTATTAGTTCATTTTCCACTGCGGTCACACAAGGTGCAGAAAGTTACTTGATCAAAAGTCTACAAGAAGTGGGCAACAGACAATGGTTCACAGTAGTCGAGCGTGTGGGTCTAGATAATTTGTTAAAAGAAAGACAAATGATCAAACAGACTAGAGAAATTTACGAAGGTGATAAAGCCAAACCGCTACCTCCTTTGACTCTAGCCGGGGTTATATTGGAAGGTGCTATTGTGGATTATAACAGCAACACCTTAACCGGCGGCTCTGGAGCAAGATTTTTAGGTATCGGCCCCTACACTCAATATACTAGAGATTTAGTAGTAATCAGTTTACGTTTGGTCAGCGTGAGCAATGGAGAAATATTGACCACGGTTACAGTAGAAAAGGATTTGTTAAGCACAGCAGATGGCATCACTGCTGTCAAATTCTTCAATCAATCTACACAGGCTTTTGAACTAGATGCCAGTCAAACCTATAACGAACCCGGTAACTACGCATTGAGAAGTGCTATAGAAGCCGCAGTGGTGGAATTAATCCATCGTGGTGAACGTATAGGATTATGGAAATTTAAACACTAAACAAGGAGCAATCAAATGAAAAAAACAGCATTAGCACTGTTAATGGCCGTGATAACTGGTGCTGCCATGGCAGTAGAACCCGTGCCCGGCAACACCACCATGACTTCGGTAAACAGTCCCAACGAAGCCACAGCACTACTAAACGAATCCACCAACAAGGTCATAATTGATCAAGTTGGTGACAACATCAACATCTCAGTGCTACAGGAAGGATCGGGCAACACTTTTGGTTCATTAGACCGTCCGGTATACTTGAGAGGTATTGGCCAAACCATTACCACAAATCAAACTGGTAACAACAACTCCATCTACTTAGAAATGAAAAACTCCATGTCCGGTGAAGTTGGTGCCACAGTAAACATTCGTCAAAATGGTAACAACAACCAAGTTGATGCACAGTGCGGAGTTGGAATAAATGGTGGTGCAGGATTCACCGGCGGTAACGTGTTCGCAGCCACAGCATTAACTGGTTGTAATTCTGCCAATCTAGATTGGAAATTTGATAATGGCAGCGACAACAATCTTCTAAAGTTTAGAGGAACTGGCAACAATCTAACCAGCAAGGTTATTTCAGTGGGTGACAACAATGTGTTTGAAATCAACGTGTCCGGAAATAACAACACCAACTACTTCTCAGTCAACGGTGACAACAACTTCTTCACTGTAAATCAAACTGGCGGTGGTGCAGCTGGTAACAGCATTCAATTTGATCTAACCAATACTGGTAACACTGTTACCATTGCTCAAAGTGGAGCTGTTGATAATGTTGTCAATGTCAAAAGTGTCAGCAACGGCAGCACATTCAACATAACACAGAAGTAATATGCGATTATGGTTGTTGGGTCTTTTGCTATCTGTGACTTCGGCCTGGGCCAATATAGGATCTGTTGTAGATCTTTCTGGCCCGGCCACAGTCAAACGAGGTAAGGAAACAATTGCTCTCAGCAAAAATTCTCACATAGAAAGCAATGACCGCATAGAAACCAAAAACGCCAAAGTAAAAATAGTATTCAAAGATAACACCACAGTATCAGTTTCTGAACACAGTAATTTGGTCATAGATGAATTCGTCTATGACCCTAAAAATAGTTCAGCTAGCCGAATTGCTCTCAAAGCCGCTGCCGGCACAGTGAGGTATGCTAGTGGTAGTATCGCTGCTGCCAATCCAAAATCGGTGAATATTTCAACTCCCACAGCCACTATAGCAGTTAGAGGCACTGATTTCATCATGGGAGTAAATGAGATCGGTAGTTCCTTGGTTCTGCTCATGCCGGACTGTGATGGTAGTATGTGCGGTAGTGGAACCATAGATGTATCCAGTGGTACCACCACAGTGACCCTAAACCAACCTTTTCAGGCCACATTGGTAGAAACATTGGGTATAAGTCCTTCACCGCCCATTATAGTGGATTTGTCCAGAGAAGGTAGCAACACCACTAACTTGGTTTCGGATCCACCCCGCACATCATCAGGTGCATCCGCAGTATCAGCAGCACGAGCCGCAGCAGGTAAATTTGATTCTGGCAATGACAATAAATCCACCCCCACACAGGAAGCACAGGTCACAGCCAAATCTCAATCAAACCATACAGTTAAAGAAGATACCACCGAAAAATCCACTGTGGTTCAAATCGCCACAGCAGATGCCACAGAAGAGATTAAGGAAAATCCAAATGTAAAATACATATGGAAGGATGAACTACAAACTCAACAATTCGGTTGGCTCTATCAAAGCTTTACTGAAGATGGTAAACATTATGCTAGGATTATATTGCCCAAGGATACTATGGCCACTGTAACAGTCTCACAAAACTCCTACACCAATTCATATCAATTTAGTAAATCTGGATCTAGTCGTATAACCATTGTGCAAAATAACAAATGATCAAATATCTTGTCATAGCACTAGTTTTAGTAACCGACACAGTATGGGCACAAAACTCTGTGGTTACTTCAGCACAATCTACTGCAATCGAACAAGCACAAAGTCGTGTTGCTGCTGTATCTAACTCAAACAGTGTATATATAGATCAAAACAGCAATCAGGACAGTATACACATAGATCAACATGGACGCTATAATAAAGTCACTGGGACCAATTCTTCTCCTCTGATAATTTCAGGATACAACAATTCACTATATGTGCTACAGGGTGATCCTGTTGATCAGGATGGTAAGAACTTGATAGAAGCAAGTATTCGAGGTCATAACAACAATCTAACTGTTAAACAGGCTATAAATGTCAATGGTGGTGTTAGAGATGGACAAGAGTCCGGGGAACACTTCACTTCGGTGACTATTTCGGGAAATCAAAATACAGTGGAAATACGCCAAGCCAACGCTGCAGGTGTGAATTCAGGACATTATGCCAATATTGATGTCAGTGGTAATAACAATAACATCATTACAAAACAATCATCAAATTCTGCTAAAACTATATTTGGATCAATCCAGGGCAACCAAAATTCCATCAATCTAAACCAAAGTGATAATAGTGCAGCTTTTATGGACCTTAGTGTTTTGGGCAACAATCACAGTTTGACCACACTACAGAAAAGCAATGGTGCACATAAATCCACGATCACTTTGGTGAATTCAGGTGGTGCAGTCACAGCAGAAATCACTCAACAGGGCAATACAGCCAACAATTTATCCCTCTATCAAAGCTGTATAAATCCCATTGGATGCAGTGTTAGTGTAATTCAGACCACGCCCTAGATAAATATCTGATGCGTTTTAAAGAAATTATATCAGAAAAGTGGAGCCAAAAGTATAAAAGCTCAATCAACTGTGCTAATCCTAAAGGATTTAGTCAACGTGCTCACTGTCAAGGTCGTAAGAAAAACGAACAACTAGTCCCAGAGAAACTTAACAGAACCGACTCTAGAGAATTGGTTATATTTGACATTGATGATACACTACTTCATACCACAGCCCTAATCAATGTAGTTCGTGATGGTAAAGTTATACGAACACTAACCAATCAAGAGTTTAATAATTACAAACTTGGTCCAGGTGAGGAATTTGATTTTGGACAGTTTAGAGATGCGGATAAGTTTGAAGAAGAAAGTATACCAATCGGTCCTATGTTGGACAAACTGAGAGCAGATCTTGCTGCTGGTAAAAATGTAGTGATGTTAACTGCTAGAGCAGATTTTAACAATCAAAAACCAGTTTGGAGAACTTTTAAGCGTCATGGTATTGATATTAACCGTGATGTGCATCTATTTAGAGCAGGTAACTTACCTGGTGATAACAGTCCCGCAGTTAAGAAAGCTATACATGTCAGTGAATGGCTCAGCACAGGCAAATACAAAAAAGTTACTATGTATGACGACAGTGAAAAAAATCTCGCTGTATTCAAGTCGTTAGAAAAGCGTTTCCCTGATGTTGAATTTGAAGCACATCATGTCAGTGAAGGTGGTGCAACCAAACAGGTTGAAGAATCCAATTCAGTGTCTGAATATGTTTATCATGCCAGCTACCTACCTGATCCAAATCAAGGATTACTCAGCATAGCCAAAAAAGGATTAACTCCTAGTCGCACAGGTCAAATGGGTCCTGGACTTTATTTTGCCTATGACGCCGAAGGTGGCTATTATCATGTTGATCCCGAAGATGCTACCATGTTTAGAGTTAAGTGGAGTGATCTAGTCAAACTATACGGTGTTTATCCTAAAAATCTCAAGGGTATACAGAGAGATAATGAACAAATTGTAGTGCCTGGCCCAGTGCCGGCCAATATGTTAGAAGTTGAATATTTTCCCGATGAATGGTGGGACTTGCAAGATGCGGTCAACGCTATCAAATATCACAGTCAAAACATAGATGAAAATGGCGATGATGACGATGACTTTAATCAACAAGATCCCGGCCAGCCTATTCCATTCCCTAAAGGCACTACCAGTGTAGGAGTCAGTGATGTATATGATTGGTATAAGTTAGGCATGATTATATCGGATCTTGATGATGCTAATCCTGCTGCGTTCGGTCGGGGTGCACCCAGCACAGTAATAGCATTTGGCAGCGAAGAAGAAGAACATAAGTTTTTACCTTACTTGAAACGTCTAGGGTTGAAGATACAGGATATAGATCGACCCGAAGATACACAAAAAGTAGTTCCGGCCAAGTTTTTGATGCAACGTATGCAGGAAAACTTTGCCGATGGAAAGAAACCAGGACGCAAGGGCTTGTCCAAACGCATGGGTGTAAATACCAAAGCCAGTGTCAGTGATCTACGTAAAACCGCTAAAAACAGCACAGGTGAAAAGCAACGTATGGCACACTGGTTGGCAAATATGAAAGCAGGTAGAGCAAAGAAAAAATGATTAGATTAATGGCCTTATGTTTTATGCTATTATACGCCAACATGGCGCAGGCGGCATTAATGAGAGGACCCGACGGACGTTGGTATGGTAATATCTGTGTGACGCAAATGGGGGTGCAACCGGTGCCCTGGCAACCAGTTGGGAGCATATGCTATGCACCAGGATACAACTTATATGGTTTTATAGCGAATTCATAAAATGAAAGAAATAATCGAGGTTCTTAAAAGCTTTAATCCCAAGCAATGGGCTGCAATGATAGCCATAGTTGGAATTTGCATAGGAGCTTATTCTTGGATAGAAACTCGTTATGCCAGACAAGAATCTGCAGACATGATACTAGAAAATCTTATCAGCATAGATAGTAAACTCAGTGCCATAATCACAACACAATTTAATAAAGAACAGATTGAAAAAATACAAGAAAGCGCCGAGCTTTATGAAAAGCACATGCGTCGGTATAGAGATGAAAAGAAAGAAAAATGAGAAAAATATTTCTCAGTCCTTGGCTAGCTTTAATAACTTTATTTCTACTTGTTACCATAAGAATCCTCGATCCTGCGTTTGTAGAATCAGTGAGATTACGATACTTTGATCAATTAATCTTAAGTAAACCCACAGAAGTTTATCCTGTTCATGTTGTCAACATTGACGAGGATAGTCTAGACAAATACGGACAGTGGCCTTTTCCCAGAGATCTATACAGCGACATTATTAAAGAACTATATAAAAGACAAGCAGGTCTAGTAGTATTCAATGTCTTGATGCCTGAAAATGATCGATTTAAACAAGATCATGTGCTGAAAAAAACTCTGGAAACACATCCAGTGATATTGCCGAGTCTAGGTCACGTTAAAGAAAAAAATCAACCCAAAGAAACCAATGCTGTCATTATAGGTCAAGATCCCTATGGAAGAACTGTTGAATTTCCGGGACTGATCAATAGCTTACCAGAATTAACTGAAATAGCAGCCGGGGTTGGCATAGTTAACACCTTTCCGGAAATTGACGGAGTGGTTCGTAGAAAGCCCTTGGTAATACTCAGTCAGGATCGTTTACACCCTACTTTGGCATTAGAAACTTTGAGAGCAGCAGTCGGAGACAATAATTTTCAAATCAAAATTGGTGATCACGGAGTTGAAGCTTTGAGATTGCCAACCTTTGGTAAAATCGAAACAGACCAATTGTCTCGAATCTGGATCGACTGGAGTAAACAGGCCAATCATCATAGCTTGACTAAATTACCGAAAACTTTCAACAATGAAATAGTCATAGTAGGACTTAGTGTAGCAGGATTAGCCAATCCAATTGCCACTGCTCGAGGTGAAGTTTGGCCTCAGGAAATTCAAGCAACCATGCTGTCTACTATACTTTCAGGCAATTACATAAAACGAACCAACAATGCAGACATAATAGAAATTATTTCTATGTTAACATTAGGACTGTTGGTGATATTTTTTGGTGTTTGGAGAAGAAAATAATGAACAAACATCTAAGTTATATTGTTCCTATTTTGTTAGTCGCTGGATTGTATTTTGGTTCTTTTTATCTCTATGAACATTATAATGTTTTATTTGACATAACATTGCCCATTGCCACTATAGTTCTAGTGGCATTACATGTTAATATAGTTAAGTTTATTCAAGAGTTTAATCAAAAACAAATGATACGGAAGCAGTTTTCTAGTTATCTAAGTCCGGACCTTGTGGCCAAATTAGTTAAAGATCCTAGCCTACTAAAGTTAGGTGGAGAAGAAAAAGAACTATCGATCATGTTCACCGACGTGCGCGGATTCACCAGCATCAGCGAACATTATGGTCGAGATGTGCAAGGGTTGACTAAAATAATGAATAGATATATGACTGCTATGACTAAGAAGATATTGGAAAATCATGGCACCTTGGACAAATACATCGGGGATGCCCAAATGGCTTTTTGGAATGCACCTCTTGATGAGACTAAGCATTGCAAGGATGCAGTCAAAGCAGCATTAGAAATGTTAGGAAGTTTAGATGAATTTAATAAAGAGATTTCAGCAGAGGGTGTTCCACCATTTGGCATGGGCATTGGTATTAACACTGGCATTGTGGTTGTTGGCAATATGGGCAGTGAGCAGCGTTTTGATTATACTTGCTTGGGCGATTCTGTCAATCTTGCATCCAGACTTGAAGGACAATCTAAGAACTACGGTGTCAAAATTGTTTTGGGTCCCCTAACAGCAGAAAGACTTGGTAACGAATATTTTATTCTTGAACTAGATTGTATCGCGGTCAAAGGTAAAAAAGAAGGCGTAACTGTGTATACAGTGTTTCATAATCCCAATGCCAGTGTCATGCCCAAATGGCTAATGGCCAAAGAATTACATGATTTAATGCTAACATATTATCGTAAACAAGAATGGAATAAATCCATTGAATTAGTCAATGAACTCATTGGAAAGTTTGACGGACAAATGGATGATTATTACAAAATATGGATTGAACGAATCAAAGAAATGAAATCAAAGCAGTTACCAGAAAATTGGGACGGGGTATATGTGGCCTTATCAAAATAACGTTGTCGAAGATACCATTGACGGACTGATGCGACAGGCAATATTATTATACTTTTCTCCTTATTACGTGTTAGGTAATTTAGATAGTTGGACTCAAGATTTTTATGATATAGCTAGCCTGACCCAGAAGCAGCTTCTTTTTCCGTTTCAGACTTTTCCTTTTTACCCGACACAGAATCTCTGTTAATTTCCATTTCGGCTAACATACGTTCTTTTTCAATTGTTTTACCACGTAGTTGTAACACAGTTTCTACCTTTTGATTGAGACGTATTAGATCATTATCTAGCATTCTTATCCTATCGATCAGTGCAATTAGTGTGCTGTTAGCCTGACTCATCACTGGTTTAATTTCTTTTGTAACCCAAGTCCACACATAATATACTCCGTATCCCATACCAAAGGCAGCAATAATAGGAAATCCATACTTGTTGATTAAATTGACTATATCATCCATTAGTCTTTCCTTTGATCAATTTGTTCTGCTCTGCTGATACGACCATAATCGGGTTGAAGACCCAATGCATGACTGATCTTAACATCCACACGTTGTAGATCGTTGGTCATTGTATCGACTCTAGCATCTAGGCCTTTTATGATTCCGCCCATTCCATTTACACTGCTAGTGACACCGGCCAAAATAAATTTCAATGTTAGAAACACAAAATAACCGGCAGCAATTGCCGCAGCTATGGGAAATCCTACATCAGCTACTAATTTAAAGAAATCCATGGTTTGCTCCTGATTTATTATATTTACCGGTTGACCCAGTATTAAATAAGTTGTATAATAATATATAACTGGCTGTAGCTCAGTAGGATAGAGCATCGGATTTCTAATCCGACGGTCGGGGGTTCGAATCCCTCCAGCCAGGCCAAACAACAAAAAGCCCCTTTTCCGGGGCTTTTTTATTACCAAATAAAATTATTTTTATAATAATTAACTATCTGAACTAGTTCTGTATCAAAGTCGGCCTTCGGAACCCACCCTAATTTTTTTAGTTTGGTATCATCAATAGAGTATCTAACATCTTGGCCGGGACGTACAAGATCGGTTATATAGTTTTCATAATCATTAATTTGATCGTAATGATATAAAATTTTCTTTACCACAGTAAGATTATCGATCTCGAGATTTCCAGAGATATTGAAAATTTCGTTAGTTACACCACTCTTAATGATAGTCATAATTGCTTCGGCTGTATCCGAAACATGCAACCAAGTACGTTTTGGTCTTCCTTTATCGTGCAAATCAATTTTACGTCCTATGTTCAAGTACTTTACTGTTTTCGGAATTAATTTTTCAACATATTGACCTATACCATAATTGTTTGTAGGTCTTACTATGACATAGGGAATTTTATAGGTTCTTGCCCACGCCAATACCAGCATATCGGCAGCAGCCTTGGTTGCACTGTAAGGATTACTTGGTTTAAGGAGATCTGTTTCCGAATGTGATCCTTCAACAATATCTCCATAAACTTCATCTGTGCTGAAATGTAATAAAATTGGTTTTGCATAGATACTGCCTTTTTCCTGAATTAAATTCAGTAAATGGTGCACCCCATTGATATTACTTTTAAGAAATACATCGTTTTTTACAATACTATTATCCACATGAGTTTCGGCTGCGGTATTAACAACGTAATCACAATCAACTAATCTTTCAATATCGTTTATATCACAATCAAGATATTTGAATTGAGGGTTCTTTAATAACTCGGGTAAAAATTGAGTATTACTGGCATATGTTTGTTTGTCTATTCCATACACATAGAAACCTTCATTCAAACATCTTAAGGTTACATAATAACCAATAAATCCTAAACACCCTGTTACATATACAATTTTCTTCATTCTGATGCTTCCTTAATCTACAAGTTGTCCCAGTATTCCAATACTGGTTGGCATAGGGCCTCGATATTCGATTGTGTGTACCGGTCTAACATTAAACCCATTTAATTTTAAAACATTGGATAAAGCGGTTTCTGTGAATAAATTTATGTGTTCATAAAAATGATATGGTCCTGCAAAATGTTTTGCAAATTCTTTAGGAACCTCCATATATAGATAACCATTGGGTTTCAGATATTTTTTAATTTCATTCATGGAAAATTCAATATCACTTATATGTTCTAGAGTATGTGTACATAGAATCAAATCAACTTTTTGATCTTTAATTGGTTTTAAATTTCCTTCTACAGATCTTTCTTCAACATCAAAGATAAATTTTTCACAATGATCAAAACAGTCAGGAATCATTAACCCAGTATTCCCACCAAAGTCTAATATCTTATTGATATTCTTAATGTCTAAGTATTGACCGATAAGTTGTTCTCTTTGTGTTTTGCATTGTTGTACATTTTGCTGTGCGTGATACTGTCTTGCAAATTCAATCACACTAGGACCTTCTTCCTGTGCTCGACTACTAAGATATTCCCCAGTCATGTATTCTTGATAATATCGTGCTTCAGATTCTTGACTGAATCTATAGCTAATTCCGGCATAATCACAATCTTGGCAATGCTGTATATAAGCTTGGGGTCTAGGTGTATATGGATTTAGTTTGAGAAAACGATTCAAAGTCCAACGATCCATTGTAGCTGGAAACTTGGTTAAGTTCGAGCTATTACATACTGCACAATGATCGATATTCTTGATCAAAGGTTTATAGATAAATCGATCATATTGATCCAGATTATCAACTATACATTCAGGATGAGTATCTGCGGTGATCGAAACTAGTTGATGTGGATAGTCTCTGAACAATCTTTCCAAAGCCTCATCTATAGATTGATTATCATATTTTAGCGTTTGTCCAGGATAAGCATCTCTAGAGTGTGCCCAACTTTTTTGTTTGGTAAGAACTTTTTCTCCAACGGTGTCATCGAGAAAAGTAAAATGATATCCACCATTCTCAATATGACTATGTGTGGATATGGATCTATCTCTAATGGTAGTGGGTAGTATCTTTTTAAAATTACCAAATTCTGTAATCATTCCGGCTAAATGATCTCGCCAATGTTTGTGTAGTAAATTAAATTTATAAACATAAAGATTACAATGAAATGAAAAGATAGGACGTAGACCATTATAAGTTTCGTTGCCCTTGAATCTTTCTAGGGCCTGATGAAATGCTGTTTCTTTGATCAATTCATCTAAACATGAAATAAAAACTATATCCCTATCTTGAGCATTAAGATCCAATAATACCTTATAAAGATAGTTAGCTTGAAAATGGTCTCTGATCCAATCATCATTGTCAAACATTGGACCTCGATCTTTTAGACATTCGTCGTCTAACAGTAATTCATGATATTTGTCGATTTCTTCTTGAAATGAATCAAACTTCACATATACTAATTTTTCAGCGTATGGCTTAAACCGTTCCTGATCAAAATTAAAAGGTTTTGGATCTCCGGTATGTGTTTCACCTGCTTCTACTACAATAAATTTATCAACAAAATTCCAATGTGTTTTTAGACGAATTTCATAAAGATCATTTTCATTTAAAAACATACAACAATCATAAACTGCCATGTTATTCCTTATTTCAGTATAGTTATTTTAAAATTCATCAGAGACTTAAAATTTAGATTTGATACTTTTTTAAACTATTTTCAAGACCATCTAAACTTAAATTTAATTTTGCCAAAGTTGATCCATTACCGGTATAATTACGATCGCTGGTACTTACGATCTTGATATTATTTTTGAGATTATGTAGATCACAAAATTTGGTCAATACTTCATTTATTTTGTATTTGTGTTCATAGACACAGTTTAGATCTTTGGGTAAATTAGAATTCTCCACATATTTTTCTACTACTTTACAAAGATCAAGTATACCAAAGTAATCAAAATATCTATTATTTTCTATAATAAATTCTTCTTGATTTTGAGATCTAACAAATTTAGGAAAAATTCTAGTTGATGGTTCACCGTTACCAAAGCAATTAAAAATTCTTAGATTGTAGAATCTATCAGTATCGGCACAGATTCTACTTTTCATATTTTGTCCCCAACCATAGCTGTCCTGTGGCATACAATCGAAAATTGATCTTTCAGATATTTTATTGATATCTTTGGATCTATCAAATTCTGCTCCACTGGCCGAGTTAATAAATTTTCCGAATATATTTTTATTATCGTAAAAATTCATGAACATACCAAAATTGTTTCTGGCATCGTTAATGCTATCATTATTAGTCATAATGGCCGCACAATTAACAATTACATCAAACAAGTTTGCACCAAGAAAACTTTTTACCTCTATGGGATTTAGAACATTCAATGTATCTCTAGTAACAGGAACAACACTATGGTTTTTTGATAGATATCGAAATATCGATGATCCAACAAAACCACGAGCACCAATTACGGCTATTCTCATATTTTTACAATCATTTCTCTGTTTAGTTCTTCATCGGTCAAGAATGGAGCCATATCGTGTAAGGAACCTTGTTTGCCATTGGGTTTAATAGCCTGTGCAGGTAAAACATCCAAAGTATCTTGACTGATAAATTCAACAATGACCGGATAAGGTCTGCGTAGTAGACTTGGCATAAATCGATCTAGTTCTTCATTGTTATTAACTCTATAGTAAGGCATCTCAAATGATTCGGCTACTTTGGCTATATCTGCAAAATACACCCCGGTGCTTTTACTCACACCCCATTGACGTCCACCGAACATTTTATTTTGAGTTTGCTTGATACTCATATATCCGTCATTGTTGATCACAAAAATCTTTATAGGGATATTATGCTGACGTATAACTGCCAATTCTTGCATATTGGTATAAAAACTTCCTTCCCCGATTACCAAAACAATATTCAGATCGGGATCAGCAAAATGTGCACCAACACTGGCAGGGATAGCATAACCCATGTCACCTTGCGCCGATTGAGCCATATATCGACAATCTTTTCGATATTTTCCATTGGTACTAAGAATATAACAAGGTTGTCCAGCATCAACAATAAAACAATCTTTTTCTTGCATGTTTCTATTGATACTTTCTACAATCTCATAAAGATTTAGACCTGCTTGATCGGGTCTATGAATCTGTTCATTATAAATTGGCCAAATGCTTTTCCAATAAAGACATTTATCTGCATATTCATTGGCAGTATAGTTGTTGGTACTATTTAAAGCCATCTCAAGGAAATTTTGAACTCGATCCAAGATAGGAATATCAATAGCAAATATATCTTTTTTAAGTTCGCTTTCGTCAATATCCACCATTATTTTTTTACTTTGGGGACTGAATGTTTTACTGTCATATCCAATATGTGTAACATTCATAGAACAACCGAGAATAATTAGACAATCGGCATTTTGTAAGGCAAAATTTGCACTTCTATTGCCTTTGATTCCCATCATGCCAATGTTCTGCGGATGTTCGTATTCTATAATATCTCTGGATAAAAAGGTTGTAACAAAGGGAATTTGAAATTTATCTATAAACTTTCTAAACAATTCTCTAGAATTATCTAAGGAAATTCCATTACCGGCAACAACTAATGGTCTCCTCGAATCAAAGATTACTTCTAGTGCAGAGGTAATTTTAGCAATTTGTATTTCTTTAGAATTATCCTCAGGATTGAATAATCGATAGCCTTCGGGGATTTCTGCTGCTTGGAGATTTCCCGGAACATCGATCCAAACTGGTCCAGGCCTTCCTTGTGTAGCAATGTATAGTGCTCGACCTAGTTCATAGGGAACATCTTCGGCTCGTTCAATGGCCACAGCATATTTGCTAATACCTTGAACCGCACGTATACAATCAAAATCTTGAATTCCATATTTTCTAAGTTTGATGTTTTTAGCTTGGTTAATATATTTGGCCTGATTGGACATTGCAGTATTGCCACTTAGAAATAGAACCGGTGCACTTTCTTCATAGGCATTGAGTAGACTGGTCATGGCATTGGTTACTCCACACCCAGCGGTAACATTACAAACACTGATTTTTTGATCAGTTCTGGCACTACCTACCGCGGCATGACCAGCACCCTGTTCGTGATGAAATGCTATAAATTCAATATTAGGATGGCTGATAAATCCATCATTTAGTCCCGAGGTGCTACCACCGACTAGTCCATAGACTTTGGTTATTCCTAATTCGTATAAAGTTTTGGCAATGTATTCGTTTACCTTCACTGAGATCCTCTTATAGTTATAGTGTAATTTTACATGAAACAATCTAGTATTACAAATATTTATATGCTACTATAATTGGTGTAAATATTCTACAAGGAATAACATGAAAACAGTTTTAGTAACAGGATCTACTCGAGGTATTGGACAGGCAATTGCTCGACATTTTAAATCACAGGGATGGTATGTAATTGGATCAGGTACCAAACCGATGGATGTTCCAGAATATCTAGATCAATATTTTAACTGTGATTTATCTCAAGATCAAGAACTTGAAAATTTTGTCAAACAAGTCAATAACTTAGAAGTCGATACATTAATAAACAATGCAGGTATAAACATCAATGACGAATTTTTAAACATTAAAAAGCAGGATTTTGAAAAAATTCAAACAGTAAATGTTTATGCTCCGTTTCGACTCAGTCAAGGTGTATTACCGTATATGTTAAAAAACAATTGGGGTCGTATAGTTAATATCAGTTCCGTGTGGGGGAAAATTAGCAAAGCCGGTCGTGGCAGTTACTCTGCTAGTAAATTTGGCATTGATGGATTAACATTAGCTATGGCCAATGAATTTGCTCAACAAGGAATTCTTTGTAACTGTATTGCTCCGGGATTTATTGACACTGAAATGACCTGGAGAAATTTAGGGATCTCGGGTGTTGAAAAAATGTTAGAACTTGTACCGATACGTAGATTGGCCAAAGTGGAAGAAGTGGCCAATCTTGCCTATATATTAGGCAGCGAAAATAACACATATATTTCAGGGCAAAATATTGCCATTGATGGAGGATTTACTCGTGCATAATTTTACAATACAAAGTCATTCAGGTCCATATACAGTGGAATTTGATAATCAATTAATCGGAAGTAAGAAGTTATTAGATCTTGGAACTCACTACATTATTGATAAAAATGTTATGATCAATCTTGGGGAGGATTTTTTTCGAGATCTAGTTGGTAAGGTTTGTATAATCATCGAAGCCACAGAAAATACCAAAAGCTATAAAGGTGTTGAACCTGTGATACAAGCATTAATTGAACACAATCTTAGAAGAGATAGTCATCTTGTGGCCATCGGCGGAGGTATTACACAAGATATTACCTGTTTTATTGCCAACAATTTTATGAGAGGAATTGATTGGACTTTTGTACCTACTACATTACTAGCACAATCTGATAGTTGTATAGGTAGTAAGAGTAGTATTAATTTTGATAATACCAAAAATATTTTAGGTTCATTTACTCCACCTAATCGGGTTATTATTAGCAATCAATTTTTATCAACCTTGTCTGACTCTGAAATTCGTTCGGGTATTGGAGAAATAATCAAGTTATATTTTGTCGACGGACTACTAGTTGATAGAGATACTATTTTAAAAAATCTAACTGAGCATCTTTCGAATACTCTACAGATCAAAAAAAGATTTATTGAAGAGGATGAATTTGATCGAGGGATACGTAATATTCTCAATTACGGTCATTGTTTCGGTCATGCAATTGAAAGTGCAACAAACTTTGCCATACCACACGGTATAGCTGTAAGCATGGGAATGGATATTGCTAACAAAATTTCTTGTGATTCATTAAATTTTATCGATCACGATCGATACAATCTAATCCATAAAGTTTTGTTTTCTAATTATCAAGGATACGAGACCATACCTGTAAGCCTTGAGTTAACGTTCCGTGCATTGTCTAAGGACAAAAAGAATTCGGGCAATAAACTAAATGTTATTTTGCCCGAAGATCATAAACTATTTAAGTTTGGATTTGAGAACAATCAAGCAACATTAGAAATGTTTTCTCGATTGCTCAAATCTATGAAAATTAATTTTGTTGACTGAGTTTAGTCCAACGTGATTCCAGCATCTCGATTCGTTTGTCATCTTCAACAAAGATTGAGCCATAGTAATCACGTTTATTTTTTAGCCAAAGAAGTTCAAAATGTACTGCATTGAGCAATGCTTTATCTGCATCAGGTAAACGAATTGCTTCTCCGGCAAAGATAACTTTTCTAGTTTCGTAACGTGATAGATGAATGGCCTCTACTTGTCTAATAGCAGAAATTGCATCAGACGAAACCCCGCCGCCCATTACTAACTCAAGTCCGGCGTTCTTGCAACTTTGAGCAGTTTTACAGATCATTTCAGTGACATGATCTTTATTGATGTCCTCACGACCATTTTGTCCCATGGACATAACAAAATCAACTCGACCAAACACTAGACCATCTAGTCCGTTTTCGACTTTGGCACGTTCAACCATTCCATCAAGATTTTGATATCCAGTGATGGTTTCAAGATTGGTTAAGAATTTAGTTTCTTTTTGCTCCTCTTGGGAATATACTTTATTTTTAGCATCAATAAATTTCCAAAGAGCATAAGCAGTTTCGACCATAGGAGCAATAACATAATCGACTCCTATTTGTTTAACTTCCATTAAATCCCTCATGGCCTCGCAACCGCCGATTTTTACTGCAAGTTTTAAATCGGCTTTTCTTGCAATTTCAACGAGACGAAGCAATTCGTCGATACGAGTACCTTCTGCTTCGAATTCAGCTTTAACTGCAACTACACCAAATTCTTGTTTACCTCGTTTAAGGATATCAAGCATTTGTGATTCTTTTAAATTCATATAAAATCTCCTTTGTTTATTGTAGAAACAAAATTCTTAAATGTCAATGATGAAAAATATAATTTTGAAATTTATCTAAATTTTTCATCACATACTCAGGATGAGTATTTTCTAATATCGGTACCTCGGTTACTGGATGTTCCTTGTAAAGCAGTTGTACAGATTCTTGCTTATTTCTTGTGTCAAATCGACGTTGACCATCTATACCGCCTGGGTCTCTGGCATGTGCCCAACTATGATGTTTGGCCAGAACCATATCTCCGTCCCCGTTGTCCATATAAGATAAGTGCCAACCACCGTTTACAATGTGTGGATGAGTGGTCATCGACAAAGATCTTATAGTAGCCGGGAGTATTTTTTTAAAATTACCAAACTCGGTTATCATACCAGCAACTATATCTGTAAACCTCAACAGATTAAGTTTATAAACATACATATACATATGAAATCCAAACACCGGTCTCATTTCTGTAATCAAAGTTCTATTGCTTTGGGTATCATATGCTCTATAAACAGCATCCTTATTTTCAAATCTTAACAGACTTTCTTCGAATGCAGATTGTTTAATAATTTCATCAGCCGATGCTAGATAAACAATGTCACGGTCATTGGCACCTAGCTCTTGTAAAACTTTAACAGTATAATTGGCCTGAAAATGATCTCTGGTCCAATCATCATGATTACCGTGAAGTTGTCTGCCAATAGGACAGTTTAATTCTGGATATTGATTTATGGCTTCTTGAAAACTGTCAAATTTTCTATAGACAATTTTATCTGCATAGGGTCTAAATCTATCGTGATCAAAATTATATGATTTCTTTAGGCCAGTATGTGTTTCTCCAGCCTCGACTACAATAAACTTATCAACAAAATTCCAATGCTGATTTAGCCTTATTTCAAAGATATCATTTTCATTGAAAAATTGACAGCAATCATAAACAGCCATAAATCTTATCCTTAAATGTATAGACTCATAAATCCGTCAACTTTTTGACCGATATACTCGATTTGCTCTGGAGTTATAACCGGACTGCAACCATGGAAAAAAGTGTTCTTCATGGTAAAAGTTGCCACTGGGAAATTATCTCGAGCCAATTTAGGATCCATTAGATGACTGTATGCCGGTTGTAGCATGATATTTCCAGCAAAGTAAGGACGAGTCTGAATTAGATTTTCTTCTAGATAATCCACAATTTCATTACGAGTAAACGGAGCACCTTCTCGAATAGTTAGAGGAAATGAGAACCAACTCACATCGGCTTTTTCACGAGCCCTAGGAAGATGGAAAAATTCTTCATACTTTTCGTAGATGTTAAACAATAGTTTATAATTGCGTTGACGAAGATCATGAATCTCGGGTAAACGTTTGATCTGTTCAAGACCCATGGCACTTTGTAGATCAATGGGTTTGAGATTATATCCGATTTCGTCATAGACATACTTGTGATCAAAAATTTCTCCGGGCATTTCTGGAATCCATTCGTTAAATCGAGTTCCACAGGTACCACATTTTAATTTGTTTGCCTCGGGTCCAATACAGTAGCAGCCTCGCCCCCACTCTCTTAGACTACGAACAATTAGTTCTAATTGTGCATCGTTAGTGGCAACAAATCCGCCTTCGCCCATGGTCATGTGATGAGCCGGATAAAAACTGCAACTGGCCAAAGATCCAAAGCTTCCTAATGGTTTGCCATCATAAGAACTACCGAGACCATCGCAGCAATCTTCGAGCAAAATAAGATTATGTTTTTTGACCAGTTCCATGACTTTGTCCATGTTAGGTGGATTACCAAGTACATGAGCAAAGGTGATGATTTTAATGTCAGGATCTTTTTCTAGAATTTGTTCTGCTTGATCGAGATTGATGTTTAGTGTATCAATTTCAATATCACAGAACACGGGCGTAAACCCAACTTGTAGTGTAGGATTTAGTGTAGTAGGAAATCCAGCAATAGGCATTAATACCTTAGTGCCTTTTGGAAAATTAGGACCACGTTTACTGGTCATTGCGGTCATCATTAGAAGGTTTGCACTTGATCCGCTGTTGGTCAGTACCCCGCGAGTTTTTCCAAAATATTTAGGCATGGCTCTTTCAAATTTCATACTTTGTTGACCCATGACTAGCCAGCCGCCTAGAAGATTTTCTACAGCCTTGACATATTCTTCTGATCCAAAGTAAGGTCCGGCATAGTTAACAAAGTCTTTACCGGCTTCCCACTTTTTATTTTTTTGTTTTTCTTCAATAAATTGTTTTACTTGTTCAAGTATTTCTTTCATGTTTTACCTTACAATTTGATTTTTATAATGATTATACAGTTGAATCCTTGTTTCTAGCGAGCAAGCAGGCCAATGAATTAGCCAATCGCCAAAGGCCCAATTTCCGTTAACTAACAATTTATCTCTATGATCTTTGTAATGATAGAGATTATAGTTGAAACTGTTCATGTATCTTTGTGGAACAATTTTTACTATATTTTTGTATTGATTATTAATTACAAGGTCGTTTCCTGTGGGCCAGCCTGGATCACCTGTGCCAGGGAATCCTAATAAATGACCTATTGCTCTTTGTTCAGTATCCCAAAAACTCATGAACATTTCCTGTGTTTCAAGAATTTTATCAAGAAAATCTAAGCATTCAGGACTGTTACGTAGTAGCAGACTATCAGCATTGATACCGTTTACATCGGAACAAACAATAAAATGATAGTTGTTGTCGATACGATCTTCAATTTTAATAGAAAAATTTGTGATCATTGTATCTGTTCCGGTCCACCAAATCCATTCAAATTCTGGATTTTCTTTTAGAACATCTCGAGCTATATAGATTTTTTCAAAGCCGGTCATTAATCCGCCTGCACCTTGAGTGGCAAAATCCTCAGTTCTAGCATACATGCCATAGCCATGTATCGATGCATATTCTTCTTTGTTTTCATGCCAAGTTAAATCAGCCAATGACTGATATCCAGGATCATGATGAGTTATCATTCCATACATTTTTTAATAACCTTAAAAGTAGGATCCATTAATTCGAGGAAACCAAGTATCTCCATAACCATGAGGAGTTCGGGTACTTTCATAATCTTTACGAACTTCGCATTGATATGATTTACCTAATCCAATGGCAATACTTAAGGCCACACTTTGATTTCCGATAAATTGTTCGCAACCTTGTATGACCTGAGCTAGTTCATAAAGATTACTAGTTGGATAATATTGAACTTTGACCTTGAATAATTCTTGAAAATCATTGTGTTCTTTTTCGGATCCAACAAACACTGCAAAATCACCTAGACCGTTTTCTACATGATTATACCACTCTTGGCTAGGAGCACCATAGAGATATCTCACTGTACGATTTATCACAATAGGCTTTCCGGGTATAACAATGGGTGTTACAGGTGTTAGCCACGGCTCTAAAAGAAGTTGTTTCCTCAATGAAGGCTCGTAGATATCCATGCCTTGCGTAAGAGCATAACATTCAGTTTGATTACCCTTCCACCCACTGATCAAATGATATTTGTAATGATCACAAAAATCGTAGTCGAAAGTTTCTCCATTCCATACAGCAACATGATCTAGGTAATTCTGTGCCTTGAGTAAAGGTTCGATTACTTCGTAATCTTGTTGTGTATATCTACCTTTAGCCGGTCCTGCATCTGCCCACCCTAGAACTTTTTGAGCGAATTCATCTAGTCCATTTAGTTTGACATACATATTTCCGCCGCCTAGAATTTTGACCATACATAGGCTGTAGATTGTATCACCAAAGGTACCTAGAGTATAAAAATTAGGTTTTCTTGTCATTTACTAAGTTTATGTTAATTAGAATATCAATTCAAGATCTTTGTGTTCATTTGGCAAGAATAACCTGGCCAACACTGCTTTCATAATGCCAAACACCGGATCTTCTATTACCTGCACGTAACCAATTCCATAACGGATCTAGACTTTTTGAAATTGCATCAAAATCCGGATTACCTGGATATGGTGGTTTAGCCTTGTTGTTTCTGGTAATGCAGTTAGAATTACAAACAATCTTGTAGTCGTTTTGTTGTGTATGTTGCCCTAACCAGCCCGGAACCACACGCTCACACCACTCAATATCATCGTTGTCACCGAGTAGTCTATTTTCATTTAATTGCTGTTCTAGCATCACAGACTTTTTGGCAACCCAATATGCGCCTTGTATGGCCATATAGGGAATAAAACAATCAATATCCCAGGGTATGGTCATGGCAAACGGAATTTCTGGATATCCTGGAATCGGTCCTGCTCTCCATCCATTGCCTCTTACATAATTTTGTTCTCGACAAGCTAAATTTTGATGAACACAAATATCCCAATCCGTTCCGAATTTTTCAAACTCCGCATACCAGTTTGAATCAAAGACATAATAATCATGCATTACCACTACAATATCATATTGAGCAAGATGTATACCGATATTCTTTTTTCTGGTTAACCACGGTTTGACCGTGATTTCTTCGTTAAACGGTACATGTATCGTGTTTTTTCTGTTGACGCTGCTGGTACGACCACCTACAATAATTATTTCGTACTTGGGAATATTTTGAATCTCTAGACTGTCTACAATTTCGTTTAAACTGGTATCATTATTTCCACCGGTGACAATTACAAAAGAAATTCCTGTCATATATGAGCCTATAAATATTATAACAGTATTTAATGACAAACAGTTTCCATGCAAATTTTTCATAGGCCTCAATGTGCCATAACCCGAGAATCTTCAATTCAAGAAATTTATACATTTGAAAATTTTCCAATTTCTATGAATTGTGTTATCAGTGAACAAAAAAATGACTTATTTGCAAATATGAAATGGGGAGCAAGTTCGTCGGGAGCAATTCAACTTACAGAATTATTAGATCCGAAATTATTATATACAGAATATCACAGTCCAGGAACTGTTGGAAAAACATGGAAAGAACATCATCATAATTTGTTTGTGTTTATCAACGAAGATTCATACAATGATGTTTTAGAAATTGGCGGTGCCAGTGGATTGTTAGCTGAAAACTTTTTTTCTGTTGAGAAACCGTTCTCATGGACCATAGTAGAACCAACTAGACCCACTGAGATAAAAGACAAAAGAATTCATTTTGTAAATAATTTCTTCGAAAACTGGAACCCTGACAAAAAATTCGACACCTTAGTTCATTCTCATGTATTTGAACATGTATACGATCCTATCGAATTTTTACTCAAAACCAATAATATACTTGTCGATGGTGGGATTCAATATATTTCTATTCCCAATATGCATTATTGGTTAAGTCATGGATTTTCTAATACATTGAGTTTTGAACATACATTTTATGTTGATCAACATGTCCTAGAGTATCTGCTTAATAAAACCGGGTTTGAGGTCAGCGATTGGCGTATAAATGATCACAGCATTTTTGTCAAGGCCAAAAAAACAAACAAATTTCGAGACATAAAACATAACTTTGATTATATTAAAACCATGTTCGAGCACTATGTTTACAAACAACAGCAAGATGTAGCAGAAATCAAAAAACAATTAGGTGACAGATCTTTTTATTTGTTTGGTGCACACATTTTTGCTCAGAGCTTGTTCAATTTTGGAATTGATCAAAACAAAGTTATCAATCTACTGGATAATGATCCTAACAAACAAGAAAAAAGATTATATGGTACCCGTTGTTGGGTCAAAAGCCCCAGAGTGCTTGAAGGACAAGATTGTCCCATAGTATTGCTGAGAGCAGGAAGTTACAGTCAAGAAATAAAAGAATCAATAAAGAAAATTAATCCTAGAACAATTTTTATATGAAAATAATTGCACATAGAGGACTGGTTAATGGTCCTGATAAAAATTTAGAAAATAAACCCAAAGAAATTTTAGATGCTCTCAAACAAGGCTATGACTGTGAAATAGATCTTTGGTATACTAATTCAGAGCTATGGCTAGGTCATGACCATCCTGAATATTTTATTACATCGGCCTTTTTAGAAAATTCGGGCCTTTGGATACATGCTAAAAATCTTGCAGCTCTTCGTTGGTTAACAGACAGCGATTTAAATTATTTTTGGCATCAGGAAGACGACTTTACATTAACCAGTAAAAAATTTATTTGGACCTATCCAGGAAAACCATTGACAATGAAAAGTATATCAGTTATGCCAGAATGGAACAATCCAGAATTAAAAAATTTGGATTTTAAATGTTATGGAATTTGCAGTGATTATGCAAATTTGATCGAAATTAAATTTGAAGAGCAACTCCAATGAACATTGTTATAGCCATGGCCGGTGCCGGAACACGTTTTCAAAAAGTTGGAATAAAACAGCCCAAGCCTTTAATTGCGGTTCTAGGAAAAACCTTAATCGAATACAGTATCGAAAGCTTTGATGTCAGTGGTCGATATATTTTTATTACTAGAGAATATGAACAACCGGAAGATAATCGGCATCTAAGCGAAATTCTAAAAAATAAAAGACCCGAAAGTATTGAGATAAGATTAAAAAATTTAACCAGCGGAGCCACAGAATCTGTACTTATGGCCGAGTCATTGATCAACAATGATGAACCCTTGGTGATATTTAATTGCGATCAATTTATTAACTGGAACGCAGAAGACTTTTTAAAAGTCCTAAGGGCAAAAGATCCTGATGCAGCAGTGGTGCTATACAACAGTAGAGATCCTAAAAACAGTTTTGCCGAAATAATTGATGGTAAAGTTGTTAGAATGGTTGAGAAAAAGGCCATATCAGAACATGCCTTGATAGGATTTCATTATTGGAAAAAAGGATCTGATTTTGTTGCCAGTGCTAATAAGCTTATGGAAAAATTCAGATTAAACGGACGCCCAGAATGTTATATCAGTGAAACATTTAATTACATGTACAAGCCTGATATACTTCCTTATCATATTAGTGCCAATGAGTATATTCCATTAGGTACTCCTGAAGATGTGGCAAAATACATAGGTAAAGTTAAAGAATTTAAAACACCTAAATTAAAAACACTATTGATTGACATCGATGGTACTATACTGAAACATCATCATACCATTAGTGATGTATATGAAAATCCTGCAGAAATTTTACCCGGTGTCAAAGAAAAAATTAATCATTGGGATAGTCAAGGACACAAAATCATTTTTATGACCGCAAGAAAAGAAAGTACTAGACAATTAACCGAACAACAACTTAGACAATTTGGACTCGCATGGGATCATTTAATCATGGGTGTCGGAGGCGGTCAAAGAGTTGTTATCAATGACAAATTATCTCAAGAGGACAATGATAGAGCATTAGCAGTAAACGTAATAACCAATGATGGATTTTTAAACACAAGTTGGGAGGATATTGATTTATGAAAACATTTAGAATTGAAAACATGACTTCGGGCTGGTTTATAGGCGACTTTGAGCCTTCAGCTTACAAAACTTCTCAGTTTGAAGTTAATTATAGAATACATCCTGCAGGACAATACTGGGATAAACACTATCACACAGAAGTAACCGAAATAAATTTATTAGTCAAAGGTCGTATGACCATACAAAACAAAGAATTGGTCACCGGTGATATTTTTATCATCGAACCCTACGAAGTTACAGATCCGGTGTTCTTAGAAGATTGCGAACTTATTTGTGTTAAAGTTCCTAGTAAAAATGACAAGATCAAAATATGAACCATAGCATTTACGTCATTTCTCATATTCCAGAAAGGTTTCCTACCATTGCAAGATCTATGTATCCTCAAAGAGTCAATTACTTTGATGGTTCTGGATTTGAATCTTTCTCTAAATTGATTAATTCTTGTGTGGCAGCATGTCCTACAGAAATAGTAATAATTGCCAGCTATAAAGTTTTACCTACTAATCAAGATGTACTTAAGTTATTAGATTTAATCAATCAAGGCTACGCATTTGTAGGACTTTGTAATTTTAGATTTTTTGGATTTAAAAAAGAATTATTTAGACGTATAGGTCCGTTAGATGAAAGATACCTAGGTGGCGGATTCGAAGATTACGATTTTTGTGTGAGACTGGCTGAAGCAAATTTAGCTGCATATTTCACCACAGAAGTTGTTTGTAACCATGCTCCGTCGTCCTGGGGAGATTACAGCTATGGAAATAAAATATGGGCAACAAAATGGAGACATACCTGGCAAGAGGGTAATCGAATTCCTATCGAACTAACAAGAACCTGGCCGGAAGAAAAATACAATTATGATTTTGGACCATCTGTTCCTACAGAATTTATCATGCCAAAAGATCGATCTTATCTTTGGCCAGATCTACATGTACAACCATTTTTTAAAATGAAAATTTCTTAAAAAGAGGTCGACACTTAATCTAAATTACTATACAATAATTACATATTGAAACAAAGCATTAGGTGGGAAGCACAAGTGGTATGGGCACCGTTCTCATAAAGCGGAGGCAGTCGGTTCGAATCCGACCCCACCTACCAAAATACTATGAAATGGACTTACACAGAGTCGATTCCTAAAAAGATCTATGTTGCTTGTTCGGGCGGCGTAGACAGTGTGGCAGCAGCAGCGATTCTTAGCGAATGGCGAAATGTAACACTGCTACACTTCAGCCATACAGATCATGCACATATTCACGAACTAGAATCAGTGATCAAACTAGCAGATACTCTTGGTGTAGAAATTGTCACAGGATTTCAAGATCAAAAGCAAAAATCCGGTAATCGAGAATCTCAATGGCGAGATGCTAGATATGCATGGTTTGATCAAATGGATCATCCTGTGGTAACTGCTCACACTCTTGACGATGCAGTAGAATGGTATTTGATGACCTGTCTACGCGGTCGTGGCGAATATATGCCACATCGTCGGGGTAATGTTTTTCGTCCATTCCTGCTAACAGCAAAAGATCAATTGATTAAATATTGTCAAGATCGAAATCTGTCATGGTGGGAAGATCCGGGCAATCACGATTCAGAATTCAGTTTACGAAGCCGAGTTCGAAAAGAATTAGTGCCAGTGGCTTCGGATTGTGAACCCGGATTGAGATCTATGGTCAGACGTAGATTGATTGAAAAAATCGAAATAGAAAAAAGAAGTTGACAGATATTTAAAATTAGCATACAATAATAACATATTAAGCAGTAAACGTTCTTTAAATTAGTTAAAAAGTTAATGCGACTGTGGCGTAATTGGTAGCCGCAAGGGACTTAAGAGTAAAATTTGAGTGCCCTACTAGAAATGGTAGGAGTAGAACCTGTCAAATTCGGTGAAGGCTGTAAAATGCTAATACCGAGCCAAGCCTAGAAATAGGAAGGTGTAGAGACTAGACGGCAGGAACCTAAAGCGTAAGCAATGGTTAAGGTATAGTCCAGACCACAAACAGATATCAAAATGTCTGGTAGTGAAAACTATAGTGGTAAGAAAATCCCTCGACGCAAGTCGTACCGGTTCGAGTCCGGTCAGTCGCACCATTGGGTCACTATATTGAAGCACACTTACATTGTGGCGCTCGGTCCTTCCCCGATTGCAATTGGGATATCGCATAAACAGTTCAAGCCCCGGTCGCTCCGGTCTGCTGTGTAAAAGAGTGAAGGTCGAGTGTGTTTCAATATGGTTGCTACCAACTAACTGTGATACAATCCACAATCGGATTGGTAGCGTAGTGATCATAATTCTTAAAATAAGTCCCGCTGAGGCTATGACTGTCGCATCCCTAGATAGTTATCCTCAAACTGGCGTGGCGGGTGAAAGCCCCGTCAATGTAGCTGGCAACTGTGTTGTGCTACTTGGAAAAATATGCGAGTGATAGCGGACTACGTATACGGACATCTAGGCTTGAGGGCCGTCGCCCAAGACTAACAAGACACTATGAATCCGCTGTAGGGAGCGGTGCCATAGTTCAATACATTACCACTTCAGGCTGTATGAATCCGGAGTCTTGGCCTTTTTTGTAGTGTATTGAATTATGGCAGAAAAAATTATGAAATTGCTGATATTATTGTTATTATTTTATTCTACTAATATATATTCGTGTTCAGGTTATGTAATAGGATTTAAGGGCCTTAACGAAGTATTTGATATTAAATCATTTAATGATTATGTAAAAACAACCAATTATTGTTCCAAAATTTATAATTGGAATCAAGAAAAAGAAGCAATAATGTTTATCAATGATCTACAGGATCCATATCAATTATATGGATTCAGTAGAGGTGCGGCATCGGTTTTTACAATCATGAATCAATTAAATTCAAAGAAACCTGAATATATTATAACTGTAGGAGCATATAAAACTGCTAATGTTAATTTTGATAAGTTTCAAGTTAAATATCAAAATTACTTTGATCATAGTGGGAGAGGACAAAAAAGTCCAGGAATATTTTTAGATGTTTCCCATGCAGATATTCAACGAGAAGTCAATAAATTTTATCAATAATTTTAAAAATCAAATAATCTATATTCCGGTGTAGTATAATGGCATTATAGGGGTCTCCAAAACCCATGATGGCAGTTCGATTCTGTCCACCGGAGCCAATAACAATTTATATTCCGGTTGAGCAAGCTAGGTGTAGGCGGTGGACTGTTAATCCATGAAGCCTGGTTCGAATCCAGGAACCGGAGCCAGTTAATCTAATTTTTCATAAACAAAATATAATCGATCATTATTATCTTTTTTAAACTCATTTAATTTTAGATTGTATTTTTCAGAAAACTCGTTTGCTACTTCAAACGACCACGGAAAAATATCAACCCACGGTCCTGCTTTATGTGAGATACCGGGGTTGGCTCGTAAAAAGAATTTTCCTTTTTTAGACAGTAAATCTACACATTGTTTGAATCTTTTTTCTATATCTTCCTTAGAATTAAAATTAATACTTCCTAAGGCAATAATAACATCGTGACTTTCTGGTTTAACTTTATAATCTAGTATATCAACCATATAATCGGCACAATTATTATAAGGATCAATGCCTATTAAATTGTTAATACGTCCTTTAAAAGGATGATATCCGCATCCAACATCTAAAACTAACCTCGGATTTAATTTGTTTACTTCATCAACTAATGCCCAACCTGTATATTCGTATTCATTGGTTCTAGGTTTCCAAATCTCGGAAAAAAATCTATGAATGTAACGTTCACTTAACTCTTCGGTTATTTGGTATAAGTCCCCTATGTAGTCACATTTTAAATGTAACTCTGCTTCAATAATATCTTTGAATTTTCGATATCTAGCAGGTGTCCAGGGTAAGTCTTGAATAATAGTTTTTTCAGTAATAGAAATTTTAGAGTATTTTGGTAAATTAAATGATAATTCCAGATTTTTCTTTAAAAGATTAAAAATTTTAGTGTTCATTAAAAATTTTCCGATAATTTATAAAAATTTATGATAACCAGTATAAATATTTTATCAGATATTTATTGTTGGAAAAATAATGAAAAAACTTTTAGCGATTTTGATATTCTTGCCTTCAATGGCTTTTGGATGGCAACCTACAAAACCCATTAATGTTATATTTCCAAATGGGCCCGGTGCAGGGAATGAAATATCCTTTTTCGTTGTTGCAGACATTGTTACCAAAAAAACTGGCATTACTTTCAATAGAGAACATAAACCCGGTGTCGATGGAAACATAGCATTAAATTATTTTAACACTGTTCCCAATGATGGCTATACTATAGCGGTTCCTGCATGTCAAAGTAACTGGGTAACTGCTGAAATTTGGTATCCTAATAGTGTTAAGTATGATGCCATGGCATTAGAGCCGGTGGCCAACATTGCTCGAAGTCCATTGGCGTTTTTTGCACACCCTTCGAGCAAAGTTAACACACCCGAAGACCTAGTCAAAGAGATTCTAGATAAAAAACGACATATTAATTTTGCCATTGGTGGTGGAGGTCACCGATTGGCATTAGAGTATCTTGTTGAAAAAATAAGAGTACAAGATGATAAAGTTGTTACTACAATGTATAAAGGCCCGGCACAAGCATTAATAGATGTAATCGGTGGTCATGTAGAGTTCGGAATTACTCCTATCGCAGTAGGACATCCACATGTACAATCGGGTAAACTTAAACTAATAGGAATTGCAAATGAAAAACCATTGCATGGTTTGGAAAAAGCTAGATTAATGCAAGATGTTGCACCCGGATTACATATTCATGGGTGTTGGAATATTGTTCTCCCAAAAGGAACACCTGAAGATATACAGCAATGGTATAAAGATAATTTTATTCCAGCAATTCGTAGTAAAGAAGCAGAGGTAAAATTTAGAGAAAATATGATGTTTATTACACCCGAATGGCATTCGCCCGAGGGTGTTAGAACAGCAATGACTAGAATGAGACAAATTTGGCAACCGATAGCAAAAAAAATTAAACCTGAATAAAATGTATGTTTGATATTTTATGGTAATATTCAAATATATTTTTAATTATTATCTGGATTTGATATTTTAAAAAGTTTAGGTATTTTTTTAAATCCTGTTCTATTGGGATTTAGATACGAAGGTTTTAATGATTTATAAAAACTTCGGAAATTACTCTCTACCATTTGATTAGCTTTCATGTCTTTATGTAATCTTCTTAACCATTCGTTGTTTCCATGAAAAAATGATTCATAAGGATTCATTTTATCGACCTGAAATAAAAATCTAGTTGAGTACAAAGGATACAAATATGGAACAATACCGCGTTCATAAACGGAAAATGGGTTATATCCTTTTTTAATTGATGGTTTATACTCTATTCTACCTTTCTGTATAATATAATCTAAAACTTGATCATCGGTCATTTTTCTCGTATAAGCATTGGTACTGAAAACAAAAGAGTTTCTCAAATCGATCATGGCTTTAAACAAATGTGAATTTTCTGGTAAGCGAATTGCTTTCAATACCACATGAGACATTTTTATTAACAATTCCGGTAGATCAGGGGTCCAATAAAATAAAACTCTATGTACATTTGGATATGGTATAGTAAATGGGGGCTTTGGAGCATTAACAGGAAGATCGGAAATTACACTATATATAGCACCGGTGCTATCATATCTTAAAACTGGTTTGTCTACACCTGCTATTATTGCAATTTTTTTACCAGCGGCTGCTAGATCAGAAAGATGATTGAGATCATCATATCTAGATTGTACAGGGGTCAATGCATTCATTAAATCACTAGATTCATACAGCCACTCGCCATCCTTTAATTCCAAAATATTTTTAAATGAATCTCGCATTGTTATCCTAACTTTAGGATGAAAGGTAGCTACATAATTTAATAATGGAACTAATGCATATTTAAATTCAGATGCGGCATTATCATTACTCAGATCAAATTTGTTAAATTTCCAATTTGACAATCCGGACCAGGGTATATCTGCAAGTATTTCGTCTAGATGAATGTTGTTGTTTAAAAAACTATAAAGAGCGTTAGTACTATCAGCACCACCACTGCATCTTAAGGCCACATAATCATATTCTTCTCTAATTTGTAGTGCTCTTTTTTTATATAATTCATCCAGACCTAAATTAGGTTCGATTGTCCAATCTATTTTACGAAAAACTTCATCGTAAAAATACCATCCTACTTCTGCACCCAATCTTTGTGCTTCTAAGGTTGCTAGTACCTTATTTGGATAAGGTACTCCATTAACATGATAATATCCTATTTTTTCATCAATCATAATATTTTTAAGGTGTTAAAATAATCGATTGCTTCTTTTTTTATGGTGTTATAAAATTCAATTGGATCTTTTATAATTGCTTGATTTTGTTTTTTTGCAAAACTATACATATTTTCTGTGACAAATTTTTTTTGATTTTCTGATAATTCTATTTCTAAAACAAATTCGATAATTTTTATCATTTCTTCAGATTCGCAATTTACTATAATATTGAAAGGTACTGCTATGCAGTTTTCATCTACAAATTTTGAATAATGATCACCTATTGATTTAATAATACTATCCTTATCTCTTTTATAATCTTGAACAAAATTAATAAAATCTTGATCATTGTCGTTATTAAACAATGGTTGTAAATTATATATATCAATCATTATGTTCATTGAAGTATATAAAATTAGATTTTTGTAAACATCATCGTATCTATTTTCAATTATTTTTTTTGAAAGTGTGTAGCCAATTTCTTTGGTCAAATACTGATAATATTTCTCAATCCAGTAATTTACCATAGATTCCCACATTTTTTTAGGAAATATTGGCTTAAAATTTGGATCCATAATAGTTTTTTCTATTTGAAAAAAAGTTGCTATGAATTTTTCCACCGGAGAATTTAATGTTATTGTTAATATTTTTGCATTAGGATAGTATTTTCTATATATTGGAATATTGGTAAAATCATGTGTAATTATTACATGTCTTCTATGAATAGGATAATTTTTAATAAATTTTAAATAGTATTCAATTCTACGGTCTTCGTTTTCAAATCTAAGATGTTCTCGAGTATGAACTCCGAACGTAATTTGTGGTATGACATCAACATTATGAGAGCTTCCGACTTTCGATATAGATATATTTGTTAAATTATTAGATAAAATTTTTCCAAATAATTCTGATAAGAAATTACCAGAAGAGCCAGGATGAAAAACAATTATAATGTGTGATAAACTGGAAAAAATACTCATTAATTGTTAAATTATGTTTCTGTTTCACTGAATACAATATATTGCATACCATTTTCATTCATATAGGAATGCATTACATTGAATAATCCGGTTTGTAATATAGGATCCTGCATAAATTCTAAATAAGAATTTTTAGAATTCCAATACATAGTGCTCGTCAATTCCAGTCGATTTGTAGAATAATTTAAATTGACATTTAAACATTTACCTGGTGTTTTGTAGGTATCAACAAAATGTTGTCTTACTTGGGGATCTATAGATTCATGCAGCACACTAATAAATTCTATACCTGTATTCGGTCGTACAACTTTTTTAACAACAATATACATTTTAAATTCCTATGCTAATGTCATATTTATAGTATGTTCGATAATGAGAAATCAATTAATCTATTATTCTGGACCCAGTCTATCTAAAATATTTTTAGCACGACGTCGAAGTTTGTTCATAAAATCCTGTTCATTCAGTGTTCCCTTTTCTAGGTTGCATTTACGACAAGTTACCTGTAAATTATCATAAGTAGTTTTTCCACCACGACTTTCAGGAATCACATGATCTAAATGAATTTCGGAATTGGTTAAATTATCGTCGCAATAAACACAGTAATATCCATCTCTCTCAATGACTCGTCGACGTAGATTGGTCGGTATTCGTTCTTTCATATTATTATTTAAGTATCGAAAATTAATATAAAAAAGTTTTTTAGTAGAGTAGCATAGAGGTAAAATGCAGCACCTTCATACGGTGAAGATTGTAGGTTTGGATCCTACCTTTACTACCCACTGCCTTGTTGGGTTGACTCTAGTACAAGGCACTATAATTTAAAAAAGGAACTATCATGAAAACAATTTACTTTGAAAGTTACAGAAACAAAGAACGATTTGAATGTAGAAATCTCAATGATATTCAAGTTATCGAAGGTATCGAATATCTTCGAGTTTTCAAGTTAGGTACACAACGGGATTGTCTAATACGCAAAGACCAACTTAGAAAACTTGGAAAAAATGAAATATCTTTGGAAAAAACAAGGCAATGAAATCAATGTTTTTACGATGACCTTACTAAACAAATTTCTTGACATAATTTCAAAAATAGTATAAATTAATATAAATTGTTCTTTAATATTAATTGAAGGAGCGTTGACCGAGAGGCCGAAGGTACCTTCCTGCTAAGAAGGCATCGGGTCAAAAAACCTGATCGTTGGTTCGAATCCAACACGCTCCGCCAACAATTTCAGAAAGGGCTTATATGAGCACCGAAGATGATAAAATTAAAGTTAGTAAACGTAGACAAAAAGATGAAAACGCCGTAAGTAAACAGGTTAAAATTGCTAAAAGTTATGGATATAAAGTAGAAGAACCGCACAAATATGCAAAACATCATGCATTGAATTGTGGAGATCCGAAATGTAGTATGTGTAGCAACCCAAGACACAGCGGATTCTATAAAGGTCAAGGAAAACTAACTCAACAAGAACGTAGACTTTTTCAAGATCTTGATCAAACTAGAGATAAAAAAAGTAATGGTTTAGATATAAAAGAAGAAAATGAATAATAACAAATACGATCCACATCATATCGATACCAATCGATGTGTAGAAAATATCGGTAATAGATTTAATTTAATTTTGGTTGCCGGTGCTAGGGTACGCGAATTACGTCGCGGTCATGCAAAAAAAGTATTAGAAAATAATAGTCCATCAATTACTGCTCTTAGAGAAATTGAACAAGGACATATTGGAAAAGACTATTTGAAAAAGATTTAAAATGAGTAAAGGTTCTCGTCCGCGTCCGTACAGTATTAACCTATCACAATTTTCCGATAATTTTGAAAAGATTTTTGGAAAGAAAAATACCCCAGACTGTCTATGTAGTCGAAGTCCTACAGGTAAATGTATAGGTTGGCATTCGTTATCTGAGCAAGAATATCAAAAAGTACTAGAGGAATACTTCGAGAGAAATAAGTAATAGTCATGGGCTGCTAGTGATAATGGGAGCACGAGGCCTTTGCACGGCTTAGGTTGGAGTTCGATTCTCCAGCGGTCCACCATGTTAGATAAGGATATATTGTGGCAGCTAAAAATAATGATCGAAAAAAAGTTGTAAAAACCACTTGCCAAAATGGCAGTAAAACTAGCACTATGAGTAAATTTCAAAAAAAAGTTAAAAAATCCAGAGGTCAAGGTACTTAAAGAATTTTGCCCCAGTAGCGCAATGGCAGCGCAACTGATTTGTAATCAGTAGGTTGGGAGTTCAAGTCTCTCCTGGGGCACCAAATATATGAGTAAAACATTTTTAATAACCAGTCATACCCAAGGTTATTATCCCTTCGAACAAAGATCTATATTGAATAATCTTGTTCGCTCATTAAAAAATCATTTCCCCGATTGTTTTGTTTTGATTGCCAGTCAAAGTCAAGTCGAAGAAGAAACACAACAACTTGCTGACTATACAATCATTGATAAAATCACAGTGAATCATCCTCACGGAGCAGGAGAAATAGCATTATTAAATTTGGGTATGCAGGTATTAAAATATTTTGGAAGAACGGACTATTTTAAATTAGTCTATGATACCATTATCGATGATACCAATTATCATGTTTTTGATCAATGGTTAGCGCACAAAAAAGAATTTGTAGGATGTTATTGGAAAACCAATGGACTAGGTATTGGATCGTGGGCATGGTTTTCTACATTAGATTTAACATCAGAACTATTTGATTTTGACAATCTAGACACTTTGTTAGAATGGAAACTATTAGATAAAATACAAGAAAAAAATTTAGAAAATAAATGTTTTATCTATGAAG
>JACCDW011164911.1_pt1 | contig 47213 bp, 37 predicted proteins | sample 7449781 | NCBI WGS metagenome assembly JACCDW01 (sample SAMN15323449, study PRJNA562643) | freshwater metagenome | isolation source: river surface water | place: USA:Blue River Watershed | collected 2017-08-18
AATTAGAATTCTAAAAATTTCTAAAAACCATAAAAGTTGAAGAAAAAAAATAGTTAAATTTTCACTTTTTATAAAACATTTTTATAAGGACTATGTCCGTCGTGTAACGACTTATAAAAATGTTTTATAAAAAGTGAAAATTTAACTATTTTTTTTCTTCAACTTTTATGGTTTTTAGAAATTTTTAGAATTCTAATTTTTTCTAATTTAGGATTTTAAGTTCTATTTAGAAATGAGTTATTTTTTTTAGATTCTATTTTTTTTCTAATTTAGAAATTATTTTTTTTATTAAATTATATTATTGTTATATTTAGTACTTTTTCTGTAAAAATTAAAAAAATAGTAAAATTTTGAATAAAAATGTAATTTTTCATTAAATATTTATGTAAACAATATAAAGAAACACTCTCTTTCTTTAAAAATAAAAATTCTCTCTATAAAAACAATACAATGCTAAAGAAAATAAAAAAATATTATAAACGCAAATAAGATATAATTATAAAAATATAATTCAAACAAAATATAAAGTTAATATGATATTATATATAATATTAATTTTTTATAACTAAAAATGAGTAACATTATTACTATTAGAGATAAAGATATTGTAAATTTTTATAATGAAAATCCTCATATTGATATTGTAAGTATTAATCATACTTTTATTGAAATATTAAAAAGTTTATCTACTAATCTTTCTGCTACACTTAATAATACAATTAATAATCAAATTTTATCTCTAGTTTCAAACATGAAATCTGATATTAGTGAATTAAAAAGTGAATTATATAAGTTAAACGCAGATATGATTGTAAAATTACATGAAAATAAAAAAAATTATATCGATGACATTAAAATATTATTATCAAATAATGATTTTTCAAACAACGAAAAACTTTCTACGCTAATTGAAAAAAATAATGAACAATTATTTTCAAAAACAACATTACTTTTAAATGATATTATACCTAAGAGTAATGATAAATCATATAGTCAAATAGAAACTTGTATGAAAACATTCTTTGAAACTATCAAAGAAAACACCGATAAATTGCTTGAAACTTCAAACAAAGAAAAATCAAAAGATGTAATTGAAAATATAGAAAAAAGTTTCAATAAAATGTTATCAAATATTCAACAACCTATTTTCTCAGCAATTCAATCTAGTGAAACAAGAACTTTTGCTCATCTTCAACAATTAAATGAAAACGTAATTATACAAAAGAAAATGCAAGATTCTATTTCAGGAGACCTTTCTGTCTTCTTAAATAAATATAAATCCAATTCTTCTGTAAAAGGTTCAGTTTCAGAAATGGAATTATATACTGTATTACAAAAAATTGTACCTTATGATAATATTATAAGATGTTCTAATGAAAGTGCTACCTGTGATTTCAGACTAAATAGAAGAGATAAAAAATATCCAACTATTTTGTTTGAAAATAAAGATTATTTGGCATCTGTTAACACCGAAGAAATAGAAAAATTTGAAAGAGACCTTAAAAAACAACAATGTCATGGTATTTTCATATCACAAAGCAGTCCAATTACATATAAACATAACTTCCAAATTGATATAATAGACAATTTAATACATCTCTATATACCAAATGCAAAATATGACCAAGAAAAAATCAAATTAGCAATTGAAATAATAGACAATCTTCATGATAAATTAGTAATAAACCAAGAAAAAATCAAAGAGAAAAACACATTTACTTTCACTTCAGAACAAATCGATGAAATCAAAGAAGAATATCGTTTATTTGCAAATAGAAAATTAGAGATGATGGATACCATTAAATCGGTGACAAAACAACTCACAGACAAATTAGAAAGCATTGAATTACCAAAAATAAGAGCATTCTCTTTAACAAAAGAGGAAAATAAATCTGTAGGTATTGTTTGTGGCGTCTGTAATAAATTCGTCGCGAAGAATAGAGGCAGTTTAGCATCACATATGAAGGCATGTGCCAAACAAAATGAACATCCACAAATTGTTTTAAATATGAAATAATCGTCTGCTCGATGTTCAGTGTCAAATATTTTATTTCCATATAATATTTGACTGCATAAATCCAAGAAAAAGCCCCCGGACCCGCGCCTTCGGCGCGGAACTACTGGCATTTTTTCTTTTGATAATCCATAAAATTTCTTTCTTTTACTTTTTTGAAAAATCAAAAATCAAACAAAATTAAAAATATTCAATTTGTTTGAATTATAAGAAAAATATATAAGTATTATTATATAAAATAAATGGAACCTGTTATAACAATTATTACTTCTGGTAAGTATAAATTTCAAATTATTGATAATTCTATAATAGTTAGAGATGAAATATATTATAGAAATTTTAAAATAGGAGGAAAAATAAATGATTGTGTTAATATTTCCATAAAATACGAAAATAATATTCCTATTTATGCTTCTATACCTTATGTTATGTACGATTCTGATTGTGCATTAAATGTTAATTTAGAACAAGGTCCAGGTACAATTTTAATGATTAAAACATTATTAAAATATATTAAAAAAGAATTACCAACAATAGATGTTATTCATTTTGAAGATAAATCAAATATTGATTGTGCAAATGACGAAGAAAAGGATAAAAAAAGTAAAACAATAAAAAAAGGAACACATGTATTTCCAATACCTCTTAATTTTTTTTCTATTGCATTTAACGGGGTAACATGGTATGAAAAACATTTTAACGCTAGACAAAAGGACCCTATAAAACATCAAAAATATAGAGAGAAAATAGATTTATTATTAAATTCAGAAGAATATAAATCAAATATATCCTTTGAAAAATTTTATAAAGCATCAACGATTCCCCTTAAAATTACAGAAGAATTAGAAACATATTATAATAATGCAAAAACTATAGGAAAATTCTTTCAATCTATTCCAAAAAACGATAGATGTAGATTAACAAGAGATTGGATACAAAATTTTATGCAAAACGAATTAGAAAATTTATTTTCTAATACCGGTTGGATAATTCCTTTGCCAGTTATAGAATCAGTTAGAGGAGGAAAACGTAAAACAAAAAAATATTATTGTCCAAAAGGAAAAATTTCATATTATTATACCCAAAAAAATTTAGGCATTAATCCTGAAGATGTTTAATGACTGCATGTTCAATGTCAAATATTTTATTCTCATATAATATTTGACTGCATAAATCCAAGAAAAAGCCCCCGGACCCGCGCCGAAGGCGCGGAACTACTGGCATTTTTTCTTTTGATAATCCATAAAAAATATTTATTTTACTCTTTTCCAAAATAAAAAGTCAAACAAAAATAAAAAATTAAAATAAATAATTATATTAATATAAAAATACACTTATCTATACACTATAACATACAATGGCAGTTTATACGCATAATCTAAAAATTATATTAGTAGATAGCAATGGAAACATTATATTGGATAATGATTTTCTAAACGAAATTAAAAATACATTATGTCAATTAAATACAAAAGAAGTTCAATGGAATAATAAAAATGTAGATGCAACAATTGAATGGAATAGAAAAGAATTAAACGATATAGATAAACAATTTATGGGTGATTTATTTTCAAATCCTATATATAATTTTGATAGTATTATTGTAAATCATACAAAACAAATTATTTCAAGCATAAATAATAAATCAAATTATAATATTAAATTTTATATATCTAAACTAATTGGAGATAGAACTATTTGCAGTGATTCATACGGTATAATTAGTGATTCATATGGTTTAAAAAATCTTTATTATACTCCTTCCCAAAATAAAAAGTCAAACAAAATATAAAAAATTAAAATAAATAATATAAAATATATACATCATATAACATAAATGGAAAATATAAAAATTTGTAAGTATTGTAATGAAAATATGAAATATGGGTTATATACTCAGGTTATGAGTACTACTACAATAAAAGATGAAATATCCATAAATAAAACAATAAAATATTTACAATATGGATGGTCATGTAAAATGAAAAATGATGATTGCGATATAGTATTTGATAGTAAAGATAATACTATAAATAAAATAATTGAAGAAAATGCATATGATAAAAACAAATAAAACATTATAATATTTCAAAAAAACAAAATAAACCTATTTTTTTATACATATTATTCAAACAAATATCGAAAATGCCTTCTATTTCTTTCATTTATCGCATCGGAAACAATAAAACTACCTATTTTGGTAAGTATATTATAGACTATTTATCAGATGATCATGAATGTCTAGATAAACAATTATATCCTATTCTCAAACAATACATAAATTTATATAGAAGTAAAAAAAATCAACCAGAACTCAAACAAAAAATACATATTGGAATATTATCCGTTTCTTCCGATTACAATTCACTCGATTATTGTAGTATCAATGAAAAAAATTGTTTCGATTTCTATTTGTTTGAAAATGATGGCAAATATATCGCATACATTAATCAACAAATGTTATAAATATCCCACTCGTTTCTCAGTGTCATTTATTATATCCATACATAATAAATGACTGCATAAATCCAAGAAAAAGCCCCCGGACCCGCGCCGTAGGCGCGGAACTTTCAAATACTTTTTCCTCGAAAATCTTCCTTTTTTCTTTCATTTTTTATTTTTCTATCGATTTATCTCAAACAAACTCCAAAAATATTTCCAAAATACTTATTACTATTTATTTTTTCGAGTTAGAATATACACCATTTTATATGTCACCTTTATATTTTACATATTTTTTACGAGCAATCTCGAGTTAAATATATTATATTATATTTATATAATATATAATCAAACAAATAAACATACAATGTTTGGCAAAGATTCTGAAGAAGAAATATATTGTAAAAGTATTTATAACTTTCATATTTTTTCACAATTTAATACTTATTCCAAATTTAGACAATATGCTATTCTAAAAGGTTTCTATAATAAGAAAACGTATAACACAGAAATGTTTTCTATTGAATATCTCAAACAAAATCATCCTGAATTTTTATTAGATTATGAAACTACTATTATTCAAACAAAATCCAAATGGAATATGTGTATTATTTTACACCTTTGCACATTTAAAACGCCGAATGAACGACGAAAAAAATAAACAAAAATGCAAAAATTTGATTAATAAACGTCTTGAAACGCTATTGAATTTAAGAATGTATTTCTCTACAAAATATATCTGGTCTTTTTCCTGTATTTAATACGGATTTTACGATATTTAACATATTTTGAACAGCATTCTTGTCTCTGTTATGGAATATTTCGCTTTTATGCTTAACCGACTTACATCGTAATAATCCATGACATATTTCTGTTTTTCCTTCTTTTATTAATTTTGGTTTTTTGCTTGGTCTTTCCAAAAAATATTCTAATTCTTCATTACAACAATTACATAATTTTGATGTTCTAAATTCATTTATTAAAAATGTTGTATATCCAGCATTTCTAAATATTCTTCTAAATTTTTTACATATTACTGGTTCTTTTCCCTTCATGTGATAATCTCCTTTATCATAATCTCCCATAACAAATATAGTTTCTTCTGGGTTTCCATATTTATTTTGAAAATTATTAATCATCTTATTTTCAGATTTTTGAGTATTTGTAAATGCATTTAATTTAAATTTTCTAAAACATCTTTGTTCATAATGTGTATATAGTTCATAATTTAATTTATTCTTTTCAATACAATATGTTTTGAATTTGTTATAATCACATGTTTTTGAATTTAATTTTGATAATATTGTTTCTAATTCTTTTACTGATTTTTCATTTATGATTGTTTCTTTATTTAATTTATCTTTAATTTTACTATACTTTTTCATTCGTGTTTCTAATCTTCTCTGGTTTTGTGTATAACGAAATGTTATTAATTTATCATTTTCATCTTTATAACCGCAATATATTAAATCGCTGTAATTTGGGTCGGCAACAACAAACTTTTTATGTTTAATATCATCAACGTTTGCTTTTTCAATATAATCAATATTTTCTTCTTGACAACATTTTTTATTTGCATATGTTTTTGCTAATGGTTTTCCATTCTTATCAACTCTTACAAATAATACACAACATGAAATACCATCAGTTCTTATCATGTAAGAAAATGTATAATTTTTACCTTTCTTAAATACTCTTTTATTTAACTTAAAATATTTATTCCATAATTCAAAATATTTATTTTCTTTTTTATAAGTTGTTAATAATTTGCTATCATATTCATCTCCCATAAAATTTTGGATTAATCCACATGTATCAATACATATATGCTTACATATAATATTAGTTCTTAATGGTAATACATTAAATAATCTTATTTGTTTTTCATCATTTTGAATTCTTATATTATTTATTTTTTCTAATTCATTTGAAATATGAAACATACCATAAAGAAAGTATTGTGTATTTGATTTAAGTTCATAATAAATATTATTTTCTTCAAATTCTGTTTTATTTGGAAATAGTTTTAATTTTTCTTCTTTAATCCAGTCATGATATTTAACATCACTTGTAAAATTCCCAAATGTAATTAAATCTTTCTTAACTTTATTTATTTCTTCATATAATGCCTTATGTAATTGCTTTCTAATTTCCTTATCTTTATTATTTTTAGTTATTTCTTCACGTTTTGCTTTAATATCAAATAGAATATTAACATATTTATTAAGATGGTCAATAAAATATTCTTGAATATTATTTGTAATATTAGTAATCATATCTATCGCTTCATAAGCAAGAATATATGGTAATTTATCATAATAAAGAACTTCATTATTTGCAATGGTTAATGAATAATGATTTTTATAAAAGTCATTAAGTGTTTTTAATTGCTCTGGCATTTTCTCTTCGCTGTATCCTCCACTATTACATTTACGTTTTGTTATAACTTTAAAAATATCACAAATATATTCTTTATTAATTTCTGGAAAAGGTTGATTATTTTCATAAAGATGTAATAAATATAATTTTAAGAATTGATATGAATGAATAACGATTTTATTTGTTCTAATTGTTATTTCATTAATAACTGGTAATAATTCATTATCTCTTATAACATTCTTAATATTGTCCTTATTAGTTTTCATGTAATCAAAATTTTCTTCATCTTTTTTCTTTTCTTTAACTTTGGGTTTTGATTTTTTCATTTCTATATATTATTACTAAACATTTTATTTTTAAATAGTTTTACGCATTAAAAATTATTAATAAAAAATTGATATAAAATTATATAAATTAATAATTATTAGATTATATATGAAAAAAAAGACAACAGAAGACTTTATAATTGAGGCTAAAAATAAACATGGAAATGTCTATGATTATTCTAAAGTTATTTATACTAAAAAAGACAATAAAGTAATAATTATATGTATTAAGCATGGAGAATTTGAACAATGTGCAAATTCTCATTTACAAGGAAATGGTTGTAAAAAATGTGCAACTGAAAATACACATATGAACCAACGATGTAATACAACTGAATTTATTAAAAAAGCAAAAGAAAAACATGGCGATAATTATGATTATTCAAAAGTAGAATATATTAATGTTAAAATTCCAATAGTTATTATTTGTAATTCGTGTAATAATAATTTTGAACAAATACCAAACACTCATTTAAGTGGAAGCGGTTGTAAAATATGTGCAAATGTATTAAGAATAGAAAATAGCAAAATACATACAACAGAAACAATAATACAAAAAGCAAAAGAAATTCATGGTAATAATTATGATTATTCAAAAGTTGAATATACTGGAATTGATAATAAAATAATTATTATATGTAAAAAACATGGCGAATTTAAACAATCCCCTGATTGTCATATTAACAGACAAAATGGTTGTAAAAAATGTGCAATTATTTCTGGGGGAATAAACCGGCGAATTACAAAAAATCAAATTATAGAAAAATCAAAAGATACGCATGGAGATAAATATGACTATTCAAAAGTAGAATATACTGGTATTTATAATAAAATAACTATTATATGTAAAGAACATGGAGAATTTGAACAATCCGCAAATGCTCATATAAGAGGTAGTGGTTGCACTGAATGTGTAAGAAATATATGGACTACTGAAAAAATTATAGAAAAATCAAAAGATACGCATGGAGATAAATATGACTATTCAAAAGTAGAATATACCGGCATTGATAATAAAATAATTATAATATGCAAAAAACATGGAGAATTTTTACAATCATCATATAATCATATGAAAGGAAATGGTTGTCCAAACTGCAATCCTAACTTTTCAAAAAAACAAATAGAATGGTTAAGTTTCGTATCAAAATATAATAATATTAACATACAACATGCCTTAAATGGAAATGAATTTATTATACCAACTACAAAATATAAGGCAGATGGATATTGTAATGAAACAAATACAATATATGAATTTCATGGAGATTTATGGCATGGTAATCCAAAATTATATGATGAAAATAATACATCATATTTTGGAATTAAATATGGAGAACTTTATAAAAAAACATTAGAAAGAGAACAAATTATTAAAAATTTAGGTTATAAATTAATTGTTATGTGGGAATACGATTGGGACAAAATTAAAAAATCAGTTAAAACGCTACAAAGAATATTTCGTAATTCTAAACTTCACTAATTTCTTGTAATGATTTTAATTTTGCCTTTCTATTTAAGTATGCATTATGTCTCCATTCTTTTAATTTTTCCGGATTAGTTTCTTTTATTTTTTCCATATATGTTTTTGCTTTTTCTTTTACTATATTACTATTCTTTTCATAATATTTTTTATTACGTTCAGGATTTGTATATGATTTTAATTTTTCTTCTAATTCAATATTCTTTTTTTTGAGTTCTTCTATTTCAAGTTTCAAAATATTAATTTCTTCGTTCATCTTTTATTTACTATAAATATATTATAACATAATTTTAAATATTTTATGCTATAATATTAAGTATATGACATCTAAATATAAAAGTGAAGATTATAAATTATCTGCAGTAGAATATTATTTGGTTGGTGATAAATCACAATTAGAAGTATGTGAAATATTTAAATGTAGTCCAAGAAGTTTAATGAGATGGGTTGAAAAATATAAAAAAGATGGTGACATAAAACGAGAAAATAGAAAACCAGTTGCCTACAAACTTCATAAAGAACATGTAAAATTTTTATTAGATGAAATTAAAAAGAATAAAACAATTACTATGACAGAATTAAAACATAAATTAAAAGAAAAATTTAAGATAAAATTAAGTCGTTTTCATATCAACAGAATTGTAAATGATAATAATATCACATTAAAAATAACAAGAATACGACATGAACCAACCAAGCGTTTTGGTAAAGATGTTGATATTAATAAAAAGTTAAAAAATTTTATCACGGAATTAAAAAACATAAATTAGAAAATATTATATGTATTGATGAGACGTCAATAAGTGGTCTTCAAAAAAGAAGTCATTGCTATAATGAATTAGGTAAAAGATGTGTAATAAAAACACAATCACAAGAAGTGTTCAAAAAATATACTGGTATATTTGCGATTTCTTATAATGGTGTTTTAGGTTGGGATTTATATGATAACGGAGGAATTGATAGTGATAGATTATATGAATTTTTAGAAAAGCATATAACCACTAAATTTAAAAATAAATTAATTATTTTAGATAATGCAAGTAGTCATAGAAACGCAAAAATAAAAGAATTAGTAAATAAACATAATACATTATTATATTCCATTGTTTATCAACATTATACAAATAGCATTGAAAATTACTTTAGTATGATGAAATCCACATTGTATAAATTAGATGGTTTAACTCATAAAAAACTAAAAATTAATATTAATAAAATAATAAAAGAAATACCAAAAGAAAAATATGAAAATATCATAAAAGGAACATATGATAGAAATGAAAAATATATTAAAAAACCTTCAAATAGAAGAAAAACATTAAAAAATTATTTATAATTAGCACATGTAAAATATCGGCGTTTTAAATGTGCAAAGGTGTATAAACAATATATATAATTATTATATATACAAATGAGTAATCGCAAAAGACAAAGAACGCCGGTCGGTTACAATATTACATTACCTAATTCGGCAAATGTGTCTGCAGATGATCTTAGTGAAGAATCTCTTTTTTTATCTCTTAAAAAAAATATGACATTTGAAGATCAAAATATTTGGATTTCAAAATTACCAAAAGAACCCTTACGAAAAAAAGACGAAGAAGGGAATGATATTTTAATGTATGCCATGAAATTAGAATTAGAAACTATTTCCTATTTTCTTATTAGTGATGGTTATGTCAATTATTCCTTTAAAAATAATAAAAATTATACTCAATTAATGTTTTGTATTTTATATTTACCAACAGTATTTAATAAATTATATGAAAGAATTAAAAATGATATTCTTTTAAATACTTCATCCGATTTAAAAATATTAAGTCACATCAATAACAATAATGAAACCTTTCTTATTTTAGCAATCAAACAATTTATTAAAATAAACAATTTATTCGAAAATCTTAAAAAAAAATATAATAAAAATATGCTCAATGAAAAGGAGAAAAAATTTTTGCAATCACCAGCATTCAGTAATTTAAATCTTAAAAAAAATTATATTATTTCAGCAATAGAAGATGTTGTCAATAATAATCTTGAAATTAATGACCTAGAATTACATCATCAAGATAATGATGGCAATACTGCTCTAATGTTGGCATTTAAAGCAATTAAATATTATGAAAGCGATTTTAATTTTTTCAAAGTTATTATGGATATTTTAGATTTCCAAAATATGACAAATGGAACAATGAAAGTTAATATTAATGCTATTAATAATGAAAAAGAATCTGCCTTTTCTTTGCTTCTTCAATTGCCAGATCCGCACACCCTTGATAATAATAAACATAAATTATGGATTAATTATTGTAATAATATTTTTTATGATATTATGAAACTTTCTGATTTTGATCCAAATCTCGAAGTTACAAAAGGAAGTTATTTAATAACTGCGCTTAATTATCCACATACAAATAAATATATTATGCATCTTATTTTTATTTCTGATATTTCTACTATTGAAAGAAAATACAAAAATAAAGATATTATTTTTTATATTAAAAATAAAATTGCATCTTCAAACAAATTTTATAAAAATTATTATTTGTATTTTTTATCTATAATTAATCAAAAAACCGGAAAATATGAAATTGATTATATTGATACTTCAGAAATTGCCATAAATATTATTGATAGAACAGAAGCACCTATTTATCAAATACTTACTCAAAATATTTCCAATCTAGTTTTTAAATTGGATAAAAATTATTTTTATATAACATATGAGCAATTAGAAGAATCACTTAAAAATGTTAAAAAAATATTTTATGAATGTAGTGACAATTCTATAGCATTAGAACATAGTATTATTGTTGAGAGTATTAAATATTTTAGTATTGATGATATAATAGGTCAAAAAGGATATGTGGATTTTGAACTGTTAAATATATTATATGAAAATGCCTCTATGCATAAAACAATTCACCAATTATATACTTTAAAAAAAATGAGATATATTAGAGATGTTATTAGCACTCGAATCCTTGAAAATATACAATTTGATGATGAAGAAGAAGATGCGCATTTCACTTTATGTAATAGTAAAAGAGGCAAAATTCCTTTCTATGATATTGTAAAATCATATCCGCTTTCAATTATTGAAAATAATGCTAATGCTAATACTATAGATAATGCGTTGCCGGTTGAATCTATTTCAAATGATACTATAAAACTTAAACTTCCTGGAGATGTTACAAAACAATATAAATATACAGAATCTACAACAATTGAAAATATCAAACAAGAAGTTAGTAAGGAATTTAACATACATATTGATAATATTCGATTTTTGTTTAAAGGTAAGTTTTTGAATAATGATGTTCATTTTAATGAAATACCAAATTTTAATAGTTCCGATGATATGATTACTGTATTATTTAAAAAGGAAATTATACTCGAATATACATTAGATACTATATCTTCCAAAATTTTATATATTTATAATGCTTCTACTACTATTTCCGAAATTAAAAAAGAAATTGTCAAACAAATTGAAACTAAAATGGAAAATGAAGGAACTCCTTCAAAAAAATCTGTCGCTATTAATTCAATTACTTATATGGGAAAGAAATTAAACGACGAAGATATAATTGCAAATATTATTGGAAAAGATTCCAGAGAATTTATAGCATCTGTATCGGGAATTAAAGGTGGTTATTCTAAGAAACATACTCATAAAAATGTTTTTAGAAAGAGAAAGTCAAACAAAAATAAAAAAATTAATAAAAATCGTAAAACCAGTAAAAAATGAAAAGTAATCGAATAATATTATTTATTAAAATAATATAAAGAATTTATGACTATATAATATGTAGCGAAGTAGCTCAGAGGAAGAGCACAGGGCCCATAACCCTGGGGTCGGAGGATCGAAACCTCCCTTCGCTATAAATGCTCGTATAGTGAAACGGTTATCACATCGGTCTTATAAACCGGTAGCCTGGGTTCAACTCCCAGTATGAGCATTTGTCATATATGTGTATGTTATTATATATTTTATATAATAATATAGAATTTTTATTATATTATATAATATATTAATTATATTAATTATAATATACTACTATGGAAAATACGTCGGAACAAGATTGCGGATTATATATGGGATTTATTGCCATGATTGCTAGCATTACATTCAATATTATGTATACATCAAAGTCTATCTCTATATATGAAGACAGATTTGCCGATTTAGAAAAAAAGATTTCTGATATGGAATATCGCGAAAAATTTATGAAAACTCGTTTTATACGTAAAATAGAAAATTTGCAATTTGAAATGAAAAATATTATTGAAAAAACCGAAGACCTTGATAAATTAGTAAACATTTTAATAGATGTAAATATACCAGATGATGAATCGAGTCAATATACTGGTTCGTCCACGTCGTCGGACAATTCTATGTAAGAGATTTATCCACGTACACATTTTTGGCAATATTTTTTAATACGTCATTATTATTTTTATTTTCTTGTTTGACATTTAATGATTGTTGCATTATTTTAAACCATAAATTATATTTTGGCGTATCCAATATGCGTGATTCGGGGTTTTCCGATATCCACGGTGATACCAATTTCAGATTTTTATCAGCCACAGTATCTATCATTTTTCTTATTTTCTTATTGTCCTCGGTATCTTTATCCCATTTATTATCATCTTTTACGTGAATAACCTCGCGTTTTACGTCTGTACAATGGACCGGACGTTTATATATATCCAATTGACTTAAACTATCCATAATGATTTTTGTTATACCACTCACATACCCATTTCTTCCCACATATTCTAAATCTTGAAATGTTGGGTTTATAGACTCTATAAAATCGGTTAAGTTGAGTGCATCTTTACATTGCTCATTCAAAAAGAAATTTAAATTGAAATGTTGATTATTATTCGTCGTATTATGACTATTAACGTTATGTTCGCGTTTAGCTAAATCAATCAATTTATCATTCTGTTCTAGCAATAATTGTTTAAAATCTTCGTTTTGTTTGATTATTGTATAAAAAATTTCCTTATTTATTATTATATCATTGGATGATGTTTCTTCTGATATAATATTTGCCATAGTGTTCGGTTGTATGTTTTGTGTTTTTTGATGGAAAACATTGTTTTGATGTTTTTTCGTTTTTATATGACTACCATAATGTTGTTTGTTAATTGTTATATATTGACAACATTTGCATTCATATTGCATTCCGGTATTTATATTTTCTTGAGATATTTCATTGGATAATACCGGAAGTACGGTAGACAATTTCTTATGTTTTGAAGTATTCAAATGCTTATCGTAATCATTTTTATGGAATGTATTATATTGGCAACTTGTACATGAGTATGTATATTGAGGTATATTTTTGGGTGGGTTATTTTCAACAGTTTTATGTTTCTGAGTCATTAAGTGTTTCAATAAATTTTGTTTGGAATACGTAATATAGTCACATTGTTTACATTCATATTTCGTGGGTTTTATATAATTGGGATTTTCTGTTATTTCTGTTAATATTTCTCCATCGTGCGAAACACTACGAATTTTGTTTGAATGTTGCATGAGAGTTTCGTCTAAAGATTCATTTATATTTTTTATGGGATTTTTCATTACAGAATTTATTTTATTTTATGTTATACTTATCGCTTATTTTCTTTTTAGGTTGTTTGACTTATATAAATTTTATCCTTTATTATAGGATTTGTCCATACTATAATGGACATTATGCGAAATTATCCTTAGAATATCCTATAACTGCACATGCTATTCGTTTTCCCGCGTTTCCGGTCTTTAAACTTTCCGCATTTCCTCCCTGACCACAGTCATCGATTCCCTCATGTATAATCAATCCTCTTCCTATTATATTGGATTTTGTTCCTCGTAATTTTATCACGTTATCATAAAACGTATATTTGCATTCTCCTTTACCATTAGTTTTTATATTTCCCAAATCACCAACGTGTCTATTCTTCATTCCTGGACATCCATGTGTAGTATTATACGGATTAAAATGTGCGCACATACTCGTACATTTATCGGTTAAGTCTCCGGCCTCATGTACATGAAATCCGTGTGTTGAATTTGCTGGTAATCCTGAAATATTCAAATCAATTCTGATTCGATTATTGTTTATTTCTTCTGTAAATTTTACATATCCGGCAATTTTTTCTGTGAAAACGGCGATAGCACAAATTCCTTTGTTTGACATTTTAAGGGGGAAAATAATATAAAAATATATAATGTATTTTTTATATTATTATTATTGTTTGTTTTTGTTTGTTTTGTTATATTTGTTTGACTTTTTTGTTTTATTTTTAATTGTTTTGTGTTTTTTGGTTAAATTTCCGCCCCAATGATGTGTAAATACATTTCCTTTACCATGTAACCAATCTATAAAATCGGATTTGGATGCTATATATTGAATATATCCAGTATATTGCTCTTCTCTTCCATGAGTAGATTCCGTTTCTGGAAATATTGCTTCTCCAAAATCAATTATGCTCAATTTTATATTATTTATTTTGGTGCCTGTAAAATAAACATTTCTATATGCAGTATCATTATGTTTGAGATTATGTTTGAGAAAATAACTGAAAATTTCATTTATATGTTTGTTCCATTTCTCAAAAAAAGCGTCGTTAATATCTTTTTCTTTTATATCATAAAAAGGAATATTATCCATAATTATACTTATTTTTGTAATAAGTCCTTTACGTTTTAATGATATTTTATGTATTTTTGGAATAACAAATACATTAGGATTTGAATTCGAATACTTTTGTAATAAATCATGGGCATAATATTGCATACATGTTTCGTGTATTATTGATACAAATGCTTTCGTATAAGTAACCGCGTCTTCGTGATATAATCCTGTTTCTTTTTTTATATATTTATTATTGTTTGACTTATAAATTTTAGAACTTTCTATTGTGTAAGTAGTATTTTCATTTATAGAATATACACCATTAAATTTGCGCAATCTTTGCGATTTTACTAGATGATATTTTAGTTTTGGAAAACTATGTGTAAAAGAAAAAATGCCTTCTGTTTGAAGTTTTTCACATATATTTTCAAACAAATTTCCAAGAGATATCATATTTTCTGGTTCAATTGGATTATTTACCATTATTGGTAAATTATTTAGTTTAGATTTTGTTTGAAATTCATTATAATATTTTTTTATTAGTTCGATAGGTGAAGTATTATTTATAGATAATTTATTTAGATTTAAAATAGGAATACTATTTAGTTTTGGGTGTTTTTGCGATGGTTCATCGCCAGTGTTTATTGGACTAAATGTGAAAAGCGTATCATCATCCGTATCTGGATTTGTATCTATAGACAAAGTTCTTTTCAAAGTTCCAAAAGATGCCATATGTAATATATTTAGAATATTATTTTCTTTAGGTAGTTTAGGGGGGAAATCCTCGGGTAAATTTATACTTTTTCTGGGTTTTTTGCTTACACTTTTTTTTGTATCGTCACAAAAATAAAAATTACCCGAACTTTCATTAAACCATATTTGCTTTAATGAAATTGATTTATACTTTTTTGGGATTTTTGCTTACACCTTTCTCTGTTATACTTTTCCCCGGGCAGATTTTGAAACCAATTTTGGCGAGCATTATTACCATATATCATCACATGAAGTTGACTTATACTTTTTTGGGATTTTTGCTTACACTTTTTTTTTCGGGTAATTTTCGAGGTTAAAAAAATTATGCAGTGGCATTTTGAATCATTTTTTTGGAATTGTGAGCATGTCAGTCACAAACACCATTTTTGGGAAAACTTTGGTGGAGGTTTTCAATTTTGGACATTTTATTTTTGTCCAAATTTTAAAAGCTACCTCATTTCTTTTCCAGATTTTTATAGGGGTTTTGATTTTTTAATTCTACTCGATAATTATTTTTTAAAGATAATATTATTATTATATATCATAAGGAAAGTACTCAAGGACCAAGAGGATTATTTTTGAAGAACCGAGGAATTACCCGAGGAAAAACGCATTCGGGTAGCATTTTGAACACCCCCCAACACCCCCAGGGACAACCCCCCCAACTACCCCCCAAAAAGAACCGAGGAAAATTTTATTCGGGTAATTTTCCATTTATAAGCACCTTATACTTTTTCTGGGATTTTTGCTTACACTTTTTCTTTGCGAGTGGATTTTTTAACCGCACATAAAAATTTATAAAACCATATTTGATAATCTATTTGAAAGTTTATACTTTTTTGGGATATTTTCTAACAGTTTTTTCTGTTAAAAAAATCCCCGGGTAAAAGTATAAATTAAATTATGAAAATATGTTATTATATATGATAACAATATTTGATTTATACTTTTTCTGTGATTTTTACTTACACTTTTTAGGCAAACTTGTGCTTAAAATTGGGAAAAAGTATGCAGTCAGTTTTTTCGACCATAAATTTTTTTGTGAGCATGTCAGTCACAAATGCCATTTTTGGGAAAACTTTGATGGAGGTTTTCGATTTTGGACATTTTATTTTTGTCCAAATTTTTAAAGCTACCTTATTTCTTTTTCAGAAAAAATTTTTATAGAGGTTATTACGAAAATTTCATATTTTTATTTTATTTGTTTGATTTTGTATTTTATTATGCATTGTATAAATATTATTTATATAAAAATACATAAAAACATAAAGATATATTTATGTAATTTTACAAGAAAAATATTTATTTTATTATATAAATTAGAGACAAATGATTTTTGAAAGTGATGAACCAGATAAAAAAAAATATAAATTAGATCCTATGAGTCAGGAACAAAACGTAATATATAAGCAAATTGCATGTGGGTTTAATGTAATTGTTGATGCATGTGCCGGATCAGGTAAAAGTACAACTATATTGTCTATTGCCACAAAAATGCCAGAAAAATCCATGATGCAAATGACATATAATTCCACGCTTTGTAACGAAATAAAATCCAAAGTGAAAGAATTGGAATTAGAAAATCTAAAAATTCATACATTTCATAGTTTGGTAGTTAAATATTATACATCAGAAGGTTATACAGATACGATTATAAGACGAGTTTTGAGTAATGATACTCCGCCTAGAATTCCTATAAAAAAAATAGATATATTAGTATTAGATGAGGCACAAGATATGACATTTTTATATTTTAAATTAATGGTTAAGTTTTGTAGAGATATGGGAGGAATGATTCAATTACTTATTTTGGGAGACTATAAACAAGGATTATATGAATTTAAAGGTGCCGATATTCGATTTTTAACATGTGCCGAAATTATTTGGAAAGATTTTGAATTATTAAAAACAAAATATTTTCATAAAACTACCCTGAAAACCTCATATAGAGTTACAAATCAAATGGCAAGTTTTGTAAATGATGTTATGTTAGGAGAAAAGCGATTATTTGCATGTAAAGATGGTCCGAAAGTGACCTATTTACGTAGGTCAACATATAATGCCGAAAAATATGTAGTATTCAAAATTAAAAAAATTATTGAAGAAGATGGTGCATCTCCAGCCGACTTTTTTATATTAGGTGGTTCAGTTAAAGGTGAAAACAGTGCTATAAGAAAAATGGAGAATGCTTTAGTTGAAAGTGGAATTCCATGTCATGTTCCTATGATGGAAACTGATAAAATAGATGAGAGAGTAATAGACGGTAAATTGGTTTTTTCGACATTCCATTCTGTAAAAGGACGCCAAAGAAAATACGTATTCATTATGGGGTTTGACCATTCTTATTTCACCTTTTTTGCACGCACGCTTCCGCCATTAGAATGTCCAAATACATTATATGTAGCATGTACTCGTGCAACTCATGGATTATTTGTTATTGAAAGAGACGAAGAAAGACAATTTAATCGCCCATTTAAATTCCTCAAAAAATCACATCATCAAATGAAACAGGAACCATATATTGAATTTCACGGTATTCCACAATCTATTTTCTATAAAAAATCCGAAGAAAATGACGAAAATGGGCATAATGTAAGAATGAGAAATGGGCGCGCCTTACCATTTCATATTATAACACCAACTGAACTAATAAAGTTTATACCGGAATCTGTATTGGAGGAAATTGTACCTATTTTGGAATCGATATTTGATAAAATTTCAATAGACCCTCCGGAAAATGATACATCAAATGACCTTGATATACCAAGTATAGTAAAAACTAGAAAAGGATTTCATGAAGATGTGTCAGATTTAAATGGAATAGCAATTCCAATGATGTATTTTGATTATTTATTTTCTTCCAAAAGAGAATCCTCAAAAAATAATGATAATTCAAACAAAGAAACTATTACAAATGAAAATAAATATCATATTGAAAATGGTGGAAAAGTAATTATCAATATAATAGACGCGGCTATGGAAGAATTAAAACCTCATGAACATAAATTTTTGAAACAAATCGTGGAAAACATACCCAGAGAATGTAATAGTATATCTGATTATTTATATATTTCTAATGTGTATACTGCCGTTAAGGAAAAATTATATTCGAAATTGAATCAAATTCAAAGAGATGAATATATTTGGCTTTCTAGCGAAGTAATGGATAAGTGTTTTGAACGCATTGGAGACACACTGGAAGATGAGTGTATTATTGATGGAAAAATCGACGCCGAAATTGAAAAAACAATTATTCACCAATCTGACGATAAAATTCACGAGAAAATCGATGATTTTTTATGCGAGTTTTTTCCAAATGAATTGTTTCGTTTTACGGCAAGAACGGATTTAATAACACAGGATTCAGTATGGGAAATAAAATGTACAAGTATGTTAACGAATGACCATTTTTTACAAGTGGTTATATATGCATGGATATGGAGAATGGTGAATGAAAATGTACCGGAATTTGAAAATATCAAATGTTTTAAGATTTTTAATATTAAGACGGGTGATATTTATATATTGAATGCTTACACATCGGAATTAAATACGATTATGTTGGCACTTTTACGGGGCAAATATGGTGCCAAAATACCGCAGATAGACAATGATTTTATAAGAGATTGCCGCAGTCATATTATGGGAAGAGAAGTATATGTTGGAAAATGCGACTGATTTTCATTATAAATATATAATTATATTTATAATGCATATAAGTAGGTAAAATGACAAACCCAGTTTTAGGTTTATCATCTATATTTTTTGGAACATGTCATATTTTTAGTTTTATAATAAATGGACATACAACATATAATTGGTTATATGGAGTTTATATATTAGGAATTGCCACTTCTATTGGCAATCATTTTACAACAACTGATATATGGAAATATGGCGACAGAAGTATAATGCTAATAGGAAGTGCTATAGATATTTATACGATATATAATTATATTATATGGAAACAAACTGCATATATAGGAATATTTTTGGGAGGAATTTTTTATTTTATTGGGAAAAGGAAAAATAGCATAAAATGGCATATATTATGCCATGGAACAATAACAATTACACATTTGTTTATTGTTTACAATTTGGCGCGTAATCTTTCAGAAAAACGCACCGGTTTTTGTTCGGTAAAACTTGAATAAATTCTTTTTGGGGAGACGATTGGCGGAAGTGTACAAACGGACAAAGCATTTGGTTTTTGGCATTTATTGCCAGAACACATAGTAGAAGATAAGAGTTGTTTAGTTTGACTGCGAGTTTGCATTTTTCGATAATAGAGAATATAATATATTTTGCCAACTTTTCTTTATATTGATTTTTTTATTATATAAGAGAAATAACCACCCATCGATTCTGTCCACCCACGCCATTAATAGTAATTCCGGTCATATAAACAAAAGTGATTGTTTGTCCACTATGAATAACTTGGTTTGGAGTACGCAATAAAAATCGGTTGCTTTGAAGAGATGTGGTCGCCTCTTGAATAAAGGTTTCATTTACACCAGTATCATTATATATTATTAATAAACGACCATTTATTCCACCCATAAATCCACAAATAGACACCGAATTTTCATCATCGGACGATTTCAATATATAATAAGAATATCCGTCAGTAAGGTTGTAATTATTTATATCTTGTGTTCCTATCATAATATTTGGACCCTCTGTTAATATTACATTTCCAGTGAGGTTTCCATTTTGTCCGGGTGGTCCGGTTACACCTTGATTTCCAGTTGCCCCGGTATAACCGAGCGGCCCTCTTTCCCCGGGGGGACCAATTTCCCCAGGTGCACCAGTGCACCCAGTATATCCCTCACTAGAAATTCCTTGAGGTCCAGTCGGACCCGGTATTCCGGGCACGCCGGTGTATCCTATCGGTCCTGCCGGACCGGCAGGTCCTGTATACCCCTCGCTATAAATCCCGGGAGGTCCAGTCGGACCCATTATTCCGTGTGCACCGGTGCACCCAGTTGGACCGGTATTTCCCAAAAATATATCACGACGTTCATCCCCATATCGATATCTATAATATCCTTCCGAATATACATTATCGTATCTCCTGTCTGAATTATAATAATTATTATCGGGACCTCTACTATTAGTAACATTTATTCTATCATTTCCTCGCGAAAAATAATTTGTTTCTATTGACATAGTTATATTATATAATATATAATCATTATATTATATTTTTTATATTTATCTAAAAATGACTGCATATATAAGTTTATAATTTACAATAGTAATAATAAATGTATAATTGTATATTGTAAATTGGTATACAGGAAAAAGGGATATTATATGATTATAATATATAATGAATAAACGAATTACACGAAAATATAAAAAAGGCGGAGATATACATGAAAATCTTTTTTTAGAAAAAATTTTGAGCATAGGATATGAAATTGAGACTGGCGATTTAGCCAAATTAACTTTGAGAGAAGATATAAACCCTGAAACTGGAGAAGAAGAACTTATTTTATTTAATACTGATAGTACTACAGAAGTAATAAAGAAATTAAACGAACAATTGTCGGAAGAAGATGAAGAAGATGAAGATTTATTATATCGCCAAATGGAATTTATAAATGATGTTATTTATACAAAAAACGGGAAAAAAGATAAGAATTCTACGTTTGTTATAACAAATGATATTCATACTGATAAATTTCGAAAAATTTTGAGAGAAAAATGTTTAGATATTAAACAACCATATGTTGATTCTGGGTTAATTGATGAAAATCATGAATTAGATGATAATGATATACTTTTTTTAAAAGGTGAAGATGGGACAGAATATAAAATAAATTTTGTATATAATTCAAATGATGAATTATATTGTAAAGTATTTACAGATGTAGAATGGGTTATAACATATTATAAACCAAAAGTAAGTAAAAATATTATATTGGAAACTTTTTTGAATGTAGTAGATAATTTGAACAGACATTTGAAAAATATTAAATCTGAAAAAAGTAATTTATATATTAACAAGTATGATTACGATGAAGATACCGAAACTTTCAAAAAAACTAATGAAAAAATGGTTAAATTTCCTGAAAATAAAACTCTCTTTCAAAAAGAAGGTACAAATATGTACTATCTACAAATGAATTATTCCGAAAAAAGTCTAGAAATCGATGACATTCGTTTAGTTCCGCAAATGACTTTCAGTTGTAAATCAGAAGATATTTATGAAGTTATGGTTGGACTTATGACTGATACTATTGATTCTATGGAAGGAATGAAAGAAAGTAATGATTTACGATTAAATGATATTGTAAACGCAATGAATTGCGTTAATAAATTATTTGAAGATTATAATAGAATGCAAACGGAATTTAAATTGATTGAAACATCTTCGAATGCAAAAATAATAAAAATAATTAAAAATTATTGCATGTTGATAATATATAAATTATATATTTATTTTGATGACTATTTACCATTAAAAGAAGAAGACCGAAAATATTTCAAAGTATATCAACCGTTAAATTTAAGACACACAAATTATGATTTATATTTGGAATTAAAAAAATATATCGCAATACTTTTTCCTTCTATTTCAGAAAAAGAGTCTATATCTATTATTCATAATTTAATAATAAATCAAAATATTTTAATGGAATATATTGGAAAAACTCAGACATCATTAAGAAAAGGAGTATTTAATATATCAAATATTCTTGATAAAAATCATAAAAAATACGGTGACCCAACATATTCTTTAATTTCTTATTTTAATTTTTTTGAAAATCCGGCCGAGAAAGATAATATTAATGAGGAAGAAGGAGGCACATTTTATGATTACGATTGGTTAGCATATAAAGAAATTGATTCTTTTTCTACAAAAATGAAAATTAAGGAAGGAGTTATATTAATAGAATTTCGAGCATTTATGCGATTTATGAATGAATATATGTATTTCGTAGGAGATTCATCATTAAAAACGGATATACAACAATGCGTAAATAAAAAAATTCCGATTACATTGGGAATTTTAAAGAGATTTTCTGATATATATTCGAACAAAAACTCTACATCTACGTCAGTAAAAAAATCAAAGGCAAAAACTGCCAAATCTAAAAAATAACCGGAAAATTGATTTTTATTACCGATTTATATAAGTATTTTACATTAATATAAATATAAAATACTTACAATATAACAACACAAACAACAAAAACACAGTAATCTATATATTATTATAAATGAATTTTTATTCCGACGATATAATTAATGACATTGTTGATAATTCCCCATTGGAAGAATTAGACGATAAAATAAAGTCATTTCGGGAAGAAATTCTTGGAATGTTTGTAAAATATTCATATAAATCTATTGCACCATCATATATTTATAATTTGCTATTAGACGAAAGCAATAAATCGGTGTTTTACTGTATGGATACGAAGTTTGATATATATAATTGTCCTAGTAGTATGATATATAATAGAAAGTATGATTCAAACAAAAATGAAATTACCTATTATATTTTACTTATTTGCACAAAGCCGAAATTTAAAGGTCAAGGGTACGCCTCTATTTTATTAAATGGGTTTATAGAATATTTGAAAAATAAAAAAAGCAGTCAATCTGCAACTACAAAAATTGTTTTAAGTTCTACAGTATATTCAGTTACTTTTTATGAATCTTATGGGTTTAAATGGACAAGAGAAAGTTTAAAAGATCATCCAAAATTAATGCAATATGAAAAATTTGAAGAAGATAAAGAATATTTTATTATGGAATTACTCCTTTGAATCGAGTCTTCTGCGTTTAATTGGAGGTTCATCTTCAAAATTGGGAATATAAAAATCAAGTGTTTTATTTTTGGGTTCATTATTTATTTGAAATGAATCCTCTGGTGGAGGATTTTTTTTTAGAAAATCTTCAATTGCAATTACACCTTTAAGCAATTTTTGCAATTCTTCCGATATTTTACCCGCAATATTTTCAACGGGAATATCGCAAAATAGATTATTAGTGAATTCTGACATTTTTTGAATTAGAGTAAAATTTTTTTATATACTTTGGTTATATATTATATATTATATTTGTAATAACAATATATATATAAAATTCAATTTTATATAATATTATGCGATTCTTGCAATAGTTACAATTATTGACGGCGTGTCCGGAATATTTGGCGTATGTGTATTATCTACCCCAAAATATATTATTTGTGCGCGCGAATCATCTCCATGCATATAAAATTCTAAAACATCATTTTGATTAAATTGCAAAAAATATTCTACAGTCAAACAAGATTCGGTAGATGCAGGTAATCGAATACGTGTATTACTAGAAGGAACTGTTATATTATTTATGACCGGAAATATTTGCAAATAATGAGTTCCATTATTAGAATTACATTGGGCCGAAAAAAGAACTCGATATGTCCCTGCAACGGGAATTTTTATTTGACTTCCCGGATATATCCCACCGGATACATCAATATTTCCTATCGTTTTTTCCGAATATGTTATTGCAACTGGTGCAGTTGTTCCGGCACTTTGGGTTGTTTTGCTTATTATAGATGCATATACAGGAGTAAATCCGTAACCAGAAGGACCGGTGGGTCCGGTTGGACCAGTCGATCCAATGGGACCTTCATTTCCTTGGGTTCCTTGTGGTCCAGCACAGCATTTAATTAGTGTTTGACTTTTTCTTAATTGGGTTTTATATGACGAATCGCTACTCATTATTATATAATTATATATTTTGTAAATTATATAATCTTTCTCAATTATATAATCTATAATTCAAACAAAATGTCAGAATCTATCGATTTTGGTGTGGATTATACTATGGTTTTGGAATATTTGATGGAACAATATCCATTTTATAATACCAAAGATATAGAATTTATTGAACTCCCTCAAGAAACTCCAGTACTCATATCTTCACCAAAAATTTATTCTAAATCACAAAATTTACAATTGGAATCAAAAAATCAGAATATTATTACAAAACCTACAAATATAATTAGAAAAATGACACTGCAATTTACGAGTAGATAGTCGTAATTTTATTTAGAAAAATGACTGCATAATATTTTTCGTAAAAAAATATCTGGGCCTATACTATATACGAGAATATGTCTACTCCCGTTGAATTACCAAACCCTTACTACACTCCTGCTGCCGTGATTTCTGCTGTTAAAGACGTTGGAAGTCATGTTAGTTCGGAGTTATATTCCCTTGACCGCAATATTGCGAATAATATTAATGCCGGTGTTGCCGAGACAAAAGACACCGTAAATCGCAATTCCGATTTCGCATTAAACGATAATCGTCGTAATACTGAATTTATTATGACTGACGGACGTCGTGCATCCGATTTAATTTTGAGTGATGCTCATCGCTCGAGTGACCTTTCTCTTACAGATGGTCGCAGAAACACCGATTTTGTTTTAAACGACAGTCGTCGCGCCCAAGAGGTGTTAGGTTCGGCTATTGAAAGAACCGGAACTGCCTCTGTTTTGGCTACACAAACTGCTTCCACCAATTTGGGAAATGCTATTGAACGAAATGGTGCTTCCGGTATTTTGGCTACACAAACTGCTGCATCTGGTCTTGGAAATGCTATTGAGAGAATTGGAGGTTCTGCTGTTTTGGCCACACAAACTGCTACTTCAAGTCTTGGCAGTGCTATTGAACGTACTGGCGCTGCTTCAGTTTTGGCCAACCAATCTACCGAATCTATTCTTGGAACTGCTATTGAACGAAATGGAAGTCAATTATTTAATGAGACACTCCGCAATGGTGCATCTACTCGTGATTTAATTAATCAATCTGCCCATGAAACCCGGGGGTTATTGGAGGGAATTCACACTGATTCTTTAAAAGCACATGCGGCTACTCAATTATCGGCCAAGGATACTGAAGTTAAAATGGCTGAATATGCTCGTCAATCTGCTGCCCAATCAAATATGTTAGCCAATGATATGCTTAAACAACATCAAATAATCGGTATGGATATGCTTAAAATGAAATCCGATTTGGAACGTCAAGCATTCGAGCAAGCTGCATTTGCTGCCCGTGATTCGGCTGCTATTGCCAAGGAAATTTTGGTCTCTAAGGCCGACCTTGCCAAACAAGCTGCTGAAAACACGGCACAAATTCAAATTGAGGCTCTTAAAAATAAGGAACACTTATCTTTCCAAATGGGAGAAATGTATCGTGGTCTTAAATCCACTGTTTTGGAAATAAATAGTGATAATGTTCGTGATGCTAGATTTGATGAAAAAACTCAAAATAGTTTCTTAAAATATGGAGGTGGATATCCTTATGGTCGCCATGGATATGATCACCATGGTCGCGGAGAAACCTACATACATAATCATCTCGGATATGAAAGAGAATATGAACGAAGAGGACGTTCTCCTTCAAGAGGTCGCTCTCCTCCAAGAGGTCGTTCTCCCCCAAGAGGCGGTGATGATAGAAGATAAAAATTCATATAATATATTATAAATATAATATATGAATACCTAACAAACAATATAATTCGATAATTTTGCACGAAGAGATACTGTCGCATTATTTAATACCACTGTTTTTTGTTTGAGTGATGTATTCGCACTCTTAATGTATTGTACATCCGAATTACTAGACATCGCAATACTTACACCCTGCTCGCAAATAGTATTCCAACTGTCTATTGTGGCGACGGCCTGAGATATTATGTTTTTTTCAGCAGCAGATAATTCTGATCCGGGAGGCGGAGGTGTGACAGGATTGACAAAATTAGTTATATAATTCATAGCACAATCCAATTCTGTCATAACTCCATGTACAATAACAGAAGTATCTTTAATTGATTTTGGTAATTGAATAGTAGTTGTCATAATAACGGTCTCTTTGAATTTACCGAATGCCTCAGATAAAGCATATATCTTTTCCAAAGCATTCAATACCGCACTCAAAAATACGGAATCATTTATTATATTCACATTTTGCAATTTTCTGGTAAAATTGGCAAATAATTTTGTTAAATCGTCGGCTGCCTGAGCAAATTCATTAAAACCATCTACATCGACGTCTAATTCGATTTGTTTGGTTTCGTTGGCAATGCGACACGCTGCTTCAAATAAATTGGCATAATCATCTATGGTTCCTTTTCCATGAAAATCGGAACAACTTATTTTACTGGCATAAAAGGCAATTTGAGAAACTATGGCCGAGGATTCTGTATCATCCACTATTTCTGTAACCTGAATCAAATTTTCTGTAATATCGGGATCATATATTTCTGGTTCAGTACTAGTGAAAGTGACAGTATGCTCGGTATTTCCACTTGCGTCATATCCAACAGTATTTACAATCTCTAATCCAGGTTGGTCTAGAGTAGTTTGTTGAGTTATTACAATTATAGGTGGAGGCAAATTTAATGATATGTCGGGAATCAAATTTCCACATATATCAAATACATTATTTCCGGAAAAATCCAAAGAAAATCCGGTGGAAATAGAATTTCCGGATGAAGTTGGCGAAGAGGGGGGCGATGAGGTCAAAGACATTATATGATTATATAAAATATACTAATATAATGCTAAATTGAAAAAATATTAACAGTACTTTACTGCATTATTCGTGTGGTTAAAATTGTATTTTTGTTTATTTTGAGTGGACGTTCTTTTTAGTGCGTTTATTTTGTTTTTGGCGATGGCGATATTTTTGCGATTTATTCTTTTTTGTTTGACCGCCAACCACTCGGATTTTCTTTTTGGAAGGAGATCCATGAGATGGACTTTTTGAAGGGGATCTAGGAGACCTTTTTATTGGACTTTTATGACTAGATTTTAATCTAATATATCTTCTATGCATTGGATATGCAAATAGATTTAAATCATAATCTAATTTATGGAAGTATTCTTTAACCCGTAATACATGTTTTATCAAATTTCTTATATCATATAGTTTTCCATTTTCCATTATTATATTATTCATTGTTTTTTCTATTTCCTTATTTTCCATTTCTGCAAAACTATTTCCATATTTAATATGAAAATCTTGTAAAAAATTATATATTTGTTTCATTTTTTTTGGATAATTTTCAGGAGTAATATTATAAAAATTTTCATAATCGCTTTCATGACATTGATCAATTGCCTTAGATATCGCATTAAAATTATCTATAAAATATTTTTTAAACATATCAGTATATAAAACTCTATACGCCTGATTTTGTGGACCGGGATATTTGGTTGCAATATTTTGTATTATTTCTGTAAATCGTGGTATAAGAGTATACCATTCTTGCTTTAATATAAGACCTATTAAACACATTCCAAAATTATAATAATCAGCGCCAACATAACAAAAATCAAAATCTTTATTACAATTTGTTTGAAATTTTATGGTAGTTTTTGTTTTTGTTTTAAATTCATTTATTAATAAATTTATAATTTTACTAGACATTACAGGATCAGAATACATTAATGCCCCAGTTAAATCCATTTCACACTCAAAACATGAGGCGCCAAAATCTATAAATTTTACATGAACTTCATTTGTATCTTTATCTAATTTATACATTATATTATCCAATTTGATATCTCGGTGTGCCAAAGAATGCCCATCTTTTTTTATAGAATGTAATAAAACCATCGATTCGCACATTTTATTTATTATTTTCAAAAGAAGTTCGCCATTTTCGTGTACTGCATCCATACATTCTTTATATCCTTTTACAAATAAATCCTCCATAATAAGATAATAGTTGCCGTCTTTTTCAAAATGGTCATATATGCATAATACTGGATTTTCATTGCATTTATCTTTTAGTTCTTCCAATAGAGTATATTCATGTTTGAATTCCTCAATTGCTCGTTTTAATCTGGCATCCACTTTTCCCTCGATTTTCATTTGTTTAATTGCGAAATATTCACAGACATCATCTTTTGTTTTGCTACATTTGGAAACTCTGCCGAACGTTCCTTCTCCATAAATTTTATCGATAATATAAACATTTCCATTATGTTCTATTGTCTGTTTCACAATTTTTGTTTCTGGTTCCGTTAAATCGGTTCCAATTATATCTCCAAATCCGGCCATCTATATATTATATATGATAAAATATTATATATAATAAATAAAATATTACATATAATAAACTATAAAAATATATTACTATCTACATAAATATGTAAAATAAAAACGCAATTTTATGAACTGGTTTGGCATAAGGCAGATGATGTTTGTTTGCGCACACATCCCCTTTTGTGTGCGGCCAATGCTTTTAAATTATGAGCATTGAAATTTTTACATAAATCACATTTGAGTCCACTTTTGCGAGTTACTGCCGCAAATTTTGTGGATAAATATTTATCTAATCCTGGAAATTTAAACTCGTCCAATTGATTCATCAGTTTTTTTTGCGATTCTTTTATGATATTTGTCATAATTTCTTTTTGTGCAATAAACTGTTGATATTCCTTGTTAATTTCTTCCAACATATCTTTATCAATAGTCACTTCAAATGAACTATCGATATTTAATTCTTTCATTTTAGTAAATAAATTGTCGATTATATCTACTGCCGTTTTTATTTTATCGGTTGAATATTGAACATCGTGAACATAAATAATAATGAGTTTATTATGAGTTTCGATTTGATAATTTTGCTTTGTAGTAAATCCACTATTATGTGATAGAAAAATTCCATGACAATTATTTTCTTCCATTGTTTGAACAAAGTCGCGAATTTCTTCTTGATTTACATTATTTTCAGTATCTATACTTTGAACCAAAATTTTTTGACGACCATGGCGTTTAATAATATAGGAATTTCCATTGGGATTTGAAATAGAATCGATTGCTTTCTGTGAAAATTTTCCTGTAGAAACTATTTCGGCAGTTGAATATAATTTATTCAATAAAATATTCATAGAATTTAACCCAGAACCTCCATATATAGAATTGGGACTGGATGGTCTAGAAAAGTCAAAACTGTCTTTTTTAATAGTATGAATTAAATCAGTCAATTCCGAGATTAATTTTGTTTGAACCCCATTTTCTTTTAATCCGGAAATATTATTATTTATTCTATCTTCACTTGCAGAAATAAAAGAATAAATAGGTTGTTGTATATTCTGCATCATCATAGATGATTTTATTTCGAAATTATTTATATAATCCTTTATGGAATTATTATCCGCATATTTTAATAATATACGAGTATCATCAGAAATAGATTTATGAAATGAACGTAATGATTCTTGTATTTGTGAATAATATTGTCCTTGCGATTTCGGGACAATATCATTTATTATAGTGTCCATTTTATCAACCAAGAGAGAATTATTTTTATCAAGCATACCGCCTATTTTTTCATTTGTATTATCATTCAAAATTAAACGCAAATCATACAAATATTCGCGTTTTATTTCTTGAAATTTAAGGTCCATTGTTTTAGTTATGTCATTATTTATTTCGTCAACTGTTTGTTTTATTGAATTAATAGAAGTATTCATTTCATTTAACCCGGAAAGTATTTGCGAATTTATTGAAAATTGTAAATTCGTATTCAACTCGGAATTGAGTTTTTCGATTAGGTCAATGAAAACCAAATTGATTGCCTCGCAATCGAGTTGCGAATTTTTTTTATAGAAGTCACATATTTTTTTGTTTTTTAATACAATTTGGTTATTCATTTCCAAAGAAAATATATTGTATATATTATATATTATGTTTATATAATTATTATTTAAGATTTAACGCATTTATATAAAGAGATCTGTAACTTCAATCTAATAGAGGGTTCTCATTTTACAATTTTACAAATATATAGTATTATATTTTGTTGATACTGTATTTTTGTAAAATATTTCTAAATATGTGACCATTTATGCAGTAAAATAATAATATAATTACAAAAAATGCAGCGATATTAGAAATATTAAAAATTCTGATAAGAAATCGAAAACATTGATTTTTGTGATTTTTTACAAATTACAATTTGTAATTACAAAAATTAGAATTGTAAATAAAAAAAATTTTCCTAAATAAAGTTACCGATTTTCTAAAAAAATAACGCGCGCTTTTTTTGAAAATTTTCGCGAAAAAATTTGATTTTTTGATTTTTTATTTTTTTGTTTGATTTTTTTGTATAAATTATTGAAAAAAAATTGAATACCTTTTTTAAGAATTATTTATAATCCCCCATCCACATATTATTATTTATCACAAACTTTTATATAACACTTTTACTCTATTTTACTCTATACAAAATGTCAATTATGCGCGTAAGACAAGTTCTCGATGGAATTGGGGGCAATGGTCGTCGAGGATTATTAAAATATATGCCAAAATATAGTTTGCCAGATTATATAAAAGGAATTTTTCCAACTGCCTTATTAAGTTCTTATTCTGATCCAAATATAAAATATAGTGAAATTGGCTTATTAACAGAAAAATTAGTTTTATCCCATAATTCGATAGATATGGATTATTTCATAAATTCATTATCACATATTTCAGATCCCATAATTGAACAAAAAATTAGAAAAAGTAAAACCACCGCCGACTATTTATCAAAAGTAGAAAAAACACGAAATGCTTTAAATGAGTATTTAATAACTCATGGATTATCCCTTAATGACGCAATTTTTGACGCCGAATTAACTGGAACTAATATTCAGGGTCACCCAGACGCCATAATTGGCACAAAAATTGTTATTGAAGTTAAAACCACATCAAAATTAGACGTAGACCATCCTTATTTTATACAACAATTATCGGCGTATATGGCACTTAATCCCCAATTTACACATGGATTATTAGTTTTGCCTTTACAATGTGCCATTATTGTTATTACAAATTGGGAAAATAAAACAAAATACTTACAACTCTTAGAAACAAAAGCCAAAAAAATAATCGATTCCAAAAAAACAGTTAGTATGGAAGATTTATTTAATACTTCACAATTAATTGAATTTTATGGTATTGGAAGTCACGTGCCAAAATTAAAAACATTTTTAGAAACAGTAACAAAAATGACGCCCGGAATTCCCTATCAAATATTTCTCGGCGGAAACTCAAATACAAAAATGTCTATTAATAATGAGGATATAAATTTAGCAGGGGATTGGGTTAGAAATAATAATATAAATTTATATATTCATGCTCCATATGTAATTAATTTGGCAACAAAATATGAGGATCCTTGGCAAATAGAATATATGTCTCGCACAATGGAATATGGCGCAAAATTAGGCGCCAAAGGCGTCGTTATTCACGTTGGAAAATCTACAAATCAAGAACTTTCCATTGCTTTGGATAATATGTCAAATGCGGTTTCGCAAATTTTGGAAAAAACGGATCCTAGTTGTCCTTTATTAATTGAAACTCCCGCAGGACAAGGTACAGAAATGTTGCGAGATATGGTTGAATTTTCGGAATTTATTAAAAAATTCATGCCGGAAGATCCTTTGGTTTCTTCGAAAATTGGAGCATGCTTGGATACTTGTCATGTATTTGCAGCAGGGCATAAACCATCGGAATATATTCAATATATTGGAGACCGCGGATTACTTAGATTAGTTCATTATAATGACTCTAACGATATATGTGGAAGTTGCAAAGATAGACATGCCTTAGTTGGACAAGGACATATTGGAATTGCAGAAATGACTGCTGTTGCCGACTATTGTGGTGCCAATAAAATAAGCATGGTTATAGAATAAATATAATATATATATTTGCGTGTATACATATTATAAAAATTTGTAAATATTGTAAAAAACTCTAAAACGGAGTATATGATGTAAAATTAGAAGAAATATATGATTCTACTCCAGTAAAATTAGAAGAATTTTTTTTAAAATCTTCTAAGTTTTTATTAATTTTTAAATTATTATAGTTTTCAAAAATATCTCCTTTATATGGATCTTGTATTTTATATTGTTGTTCTATGTTTTTTTTTATTGTTTTAATATCACTTATTTTTTCAAAAGTAACTTCTTTTGAATACATCTGGTTAAAAAATTCACTCATTTTTTTTTCATCTATATTTTCTGCTTCATTTTCTGATTCATTTTCTATTATGGCAATATTTTCGGAATGATCATATATTTGGTCAAATGAAAATTCCGGAACCGGAGGAGGAGTAGGTTCTACAGTAGAATTTTTTGAATATTCTTTTACTGCATAAATTGCAGATTTATAATCATTAAAATTTTCAAACATAAATTTTGTTACTTCAGCAGGAGTTAATTTTTCTTCAGGTATATTATTTATTATTTCAATTTCTTCTTCATTTAATGCAATATCATAAAATTTTTCAATAAATTCAACTATCATATTTGAATCACATTTTTTAAATTGACAAATTAAATCTATTCTACCGGGACGTATTAGTGCTTTATCTAACATTTCTGGATAATTTGATGTCATAATAATTATTCGTCCGGGTGTTTCCAAAATGCCATCGAATGCATTCAATAAACAAGATAAGGATAATTTTTCAGAATTATTATCAGTTTCAAGAGTAGGATTATCGGCTTTCTTCTTTGGTTGCGTTTTTACATTTGTATTTTCTCCAGGAGAAATCGTATTGCTTTTTTCTTTATTTTTATTTTGCTCTTCTTTATTTTTGGTTTGTAATATTTTTCTGTCTATCACTATATTTGAGGATTGACAATCCACATCTTCAAAAACATACACGCGTTTATCCATTGGAATAGTAAATTGTTCAGTTTTTCCATTATTTAAAACATGTATAGTTTCATTGAAAAATAAATTTTCTAATTGGGTTTTTGTTATATCATCTGTCAATTTGATATTAATTATATGACGTTGAGTTTCATTCGCAACACATTTAATTGTAGACGTTTTTCCTCCACCTGGCGGTCCACTTAAAAGTAATCCTAATGTATATGGAATACCTTTTGAGTCATACCATTTCTTATTATTTTTGAAAAAATTTACTCGTTTTTCGATGAGTTTGGATTCTTTTCCTACAACATTTGTAAATTTTCTATTTGTAATAAAAGTTTTCATTGTGAAAGTAAAAATAGGAGGTAGTTTAGAATAATCTTTTGCACCACTAGAATCTTTAAATACTTGACATGGAATTGCATCAAAGTAAAACAATTTATCTCCTAGTTTATTTTGAATTTTAATCGTGTAATCGGTAACTATTTTATTTACATATTTTCGAAGTTCATTTATGTTCAAATCATAACTATATAAATTTACCACTTGAAATAATTCTTTTTGTTCCTCAGAACCAGAAGTTAAATCTACTTTTTTATCTAATTTTATATAAATTTGATTTGTTTCATCTATACAAACCGGATCAATAGAATTAATCAAATATATGTTTTTCATATATAAAACTTTTTTGATATTTGGTAAATTTGTTGCATAATCAATAATTGCTTCTGAAACAATCGATTGTCCTGTTGTCAAAAAACTGGCTTTAAATGTAATTAAAGATTGTGGTTCCGGAGTTTTTGTAGTTGTTTCTGTTAATTTTTCAGTTATATTTTTCATTTTATCATTGAAATAAGAATTAATTATATTTGACAAATATGGCAACCCTTTTTCAATTATTTTTTCAATAATACCTATTATAAGAATTCCGTATAAAACCGAAAAACTCTTATTATTTTCTTCTTGACCAGTTCCAGTTAATGACTTCACCATAAACATAGACATCATCATTTGTTTAATATTATCTATTGGAGAACCTCCAAAATTTCCTCCAGCAGGAAATGCATTCATATTTGTTTGTGTATTATTTTATATTTTAATTGAGCAAAAAATCGGATAATAAAGATTTATAATAATATTATTTATAAATCTTTATATTAATTTATTTATTGTTTTCGGTGCTTTGATGTTTTTCTTATTTTCATATTTTGCTTTTTTGTTTGACCGCCCCGCGTTTTTTTTGACATTTTCATTTTATTTTCAATTTCTTTTAGATTTTCTTTTAATTTTTCTACATCAGTTAAAAAAGTAGAATCAATATTACCCATTAACATTATTTTTTCCATTTCATTTAAATTAGGATTAGATTCAATTATTTTCATTTGTTTTGCAAGCATTTCTTTTGAATAATCATGACGAATCTTATCTTTAATTATTTTTTTTTCTCTTTCTAAAGATATAGTTTCCATATTTTAAATATGGGGGTGATAGTAATATATATTATATAAATATTATATTATGTGTAAATCTGAATAACATTTTCTACATACAGGAATATAATTATCAGATCCGACCACAGTTTGTTCTTTTTCCTGAGTTAAACGCATAGAAAATATTCCCGGTGTTCCATTTTTGCATTTGGAACAAAGTGACGTTAATTTTGTAATTTTATCACAAAAAGGAACTAAATCTAATATTTCTCCAAATCGTTTTAATTTGAAATCGCCATCCAATCCACTAACATATACCTTTTTTCCAGATGAAACCATTTCGGTTACTGTTTCATATAAATCTGGAAAAAATTGTCCTTCATTAATTAATATTACATCGGCATTTTTTAATTCTTCAGTACTTGGCCAAATATCCTTTAATTTTATAGTCTTTATACAAGGTGCCATAATTTTATCATGACTTGATAACATAGAATCGTGATAACGATTATCTATTTCATGATTTATTATAGAAACCGGTATACTGCAAAATTTGCATTGTTTGTAAATTTCTAATAATTTGGATGTTTTGCCGGAAAACATAGGACCCACGATGAGTTCTAAATATCCGAAACCACTATAAGAAGAATTAGATGCCATTTTCTTATATAGATATGGTGGATTATTTTTATGTTATTTTTACTTGTATATAACAGAATAGACATTTAATGTTGTAAAATGTCAATAAAATTGATTTTTATCAATACTTTTTAATATCTATTCCAAATAAACAAATAAATCAAACAAAAAAAACAAAAATGAATCTATTTATTCTTTCTCTATGTGTTAAAGAATGTGCCGAATATATGTTCGATAAACATATATATAAAATTATTTTAGAAGCAGTGCAAATGTTATGTACCTGCAAACAAATTTTACAACCTGATTATGAAAATACTATTCAATTATATAAAATTGCACATAAAAATCATCCTGTTACAATATGGATTCGCACATCTCTGGAAAATTATCTCTGGACAATCGATTTGGTCGAGGCGATGCATAACGAATGGAAATATCGATATGATCATCCTATTGAAAAGCAACATAGTTCTTATCCATTGGCAATTTATTTGCGAGAACATGCGCCTCCTGCCGAACTTTTTCCAGAACGTGGTCTCACCAAATTTGCCTTGGCCATGCCAGATAAATACAAAGTTAGCGACCCCATTGAATCCTATAGAAATTATTATAGAGGGGAAGAAAAAAGGCGGTTAGCATCTTGGAAAAAACGTTCACCTCCGCCATGGTGGATAAAATCGCGAAAATTTATTATAACTATACGAGTGCGTAAAAGAATAATTAAAAATATTATATAATGTAAATATTACATTATATAATGGTTATATGGTTATATGGTTATATGGTTATATGGTTATATGGTTATATGGTTATATAATAAATTTTAGTTATAATTTTTTTTTGTTTTATTTTTTCCTCCTCTATGTGTGTCGGTATCTGTTCTTACTCTTTCACTTCTTGATCCTCTTCCTCTTCCTCTTCCTCTTCCTGGTCTTCGTCTATTTGTAGATTGTCTTTCTGGTATATTATTTAATTGATCGCCATATGGAGATTCTTGTTTATAATTATTATATTCTTCTCTGTCAATAGAAGTAAAATTAGATATATTATTATTTAACCATGCTACCGCATTTTCATTTATTGCATCAAGATTATTTTGATATAAATTATGTGTTTGAATCATACTTATATCTTCAGAATGTCTAGCTAATATTCTCTTTGCAAAATTTTCTATAGTAAATGTTAAATATGCAGGTTGTTGTCCGGGGGGTGGTCTTGGAGGTCTAGTTGGTGCAGGATCTCTTGGATTTCTTATAAGATTAGATAGTATTGGTTGTGGTCGGTTGGAAGGTCTTCTTCTTCGAATATTATGATTATATAAATTTTGATTAGTAGAATTATATAAATTTTCAAGTTCTAAAATTCTAGGGTCATTGTCATCCGGGGTTAAAGTAATATTATTGAAAGTAAAAACATCAGGTAAATCTTCATGTTCATCAAGAAGATTATTATTATTATTATTTATAGCAATAGGTGTATTATTATCATTTTCATTATTATCAGATTCATCTTTATTATTATCTAACAACTCTATTATTGTATTTTTTTCCAAATTAGAAATTTTAAAATTATCATCAACCATTAATTTTAAAAATCCTTTTATAATATTACTTGTTCCTAAATAATTGATATCCTTTAAAAATTTAAAGGATCCTCTGCAAATAGGGCATCTGCAACTATTTTCGGAGGATACATTTTCGGGTAATACTCCTCCGCGAGATAAACATGAAGTATATAAACATTTTTTATGAAATTTATGACCACACTTAGTTATTTTAATAGGATTAAATGAACTTACAAATAAACTGTTCATGCAAATTGGGCAATTTTCCGATATTTCCTCTAATATTTCATTTTTAGTTTTATAATTAATAATATCTGTCATGTTATATTATATAATATAACATGAAAATAAAATAAAATATTTTTTTTATGAAAAGACACTCACAGAAGATAATAATATTATAGCACTAGTATAATATGTTACTGCAATTTGTTGTAATACATAATTTCCACTGGCCATTGTTATACCAGATGAACCTCCGTTAAATTTTAAAGTATATGAAGTTCCTGCAGTTCCAGTTGTACTAACTGTTGCCGCAGTACAATAACTAGCAGTACCAGTTGCAGTATATGCCAAAGTAATTACATAATTTCTAGTCGGATCTGTTATACTAGGTAAATTAAGTATATTTATAGTAAATCCGGTGGTAGTAACTGAAGGACTTGCATAAAAAACACTTCCAGTAGAATAATCACAATTGAATGGATTTGCAAAAGTAACAGAATTCGTTTTTTCTGTAATACAATTTACGAATAACACTTTATTGAGATATGAATTATTATTAACTGTAATATTTCCGGCCGTAATATTTCCATATCCAGTAAGAGATAAATTTCCAATCACATTTGTTGTAACAGTTAATGTATCTGTTGTGAATCCTCCAGTATTTGTAAGTCCACCGCTAGAATTTGTAATGCCACCACTGGAATTTGTTATTCCTGCAGTAGTAGTGGTTCCGGTAACAGTTAATTTTGTTGCAGATACATTTCCAGCACTAATATTTCCGTATCCAGTAAGCGATAAATTTCCTGCAACAGTTCCTGTAACAGTTAATGTATTTGTTGTAATACCACCACTGGAATTCGTTATTCCTGCAGTAGTAGTGGTACCGGTAACAGTTAATTTTGTTGCAGATACATTTCCAGCACTAATATTTCCGTATCCAGTAAGGGATAAATTTCCTGCAACAGTTCCTGTAACAGTTAATGTATTTGTTGTAATACCGCCACTGGAATTTGTTATTCCTGCAGTAGTAGTGGTTCCTGTAACATTTATTGTATCTGTTGTAAGTCCTCCAGTATTTGTAATGCCACCGCTTGAATTTGTTATTCCCGCAGTAATAGTGGTACCTGTAACAGTTAATTTGGTAGTTGATAAATTACCGGAAATTAAATTAGATGAAACATTTAAATTTCCTGCAATATAAACATTACCTGATATATCTAATACATATGTACTTGGTGTTTTTCCTATACTTACTGATCCTGAAGAATAATATATATTTCCACCTGTAACTGTCCAAATAGTAGGTCCGGTTGGTCCAATAGCGCCAGTAGGTCCTGTAGGTCCGGTTGGTCCAGTAGGTCCTGTTGGTCCTGTAGGTCCGGTTGGTCCAGTAGGTCCTGTTGGTCCTGTTGGTCCAGTTGGTCCGGTTGGTCCTGTAGGTCCGGTTGGTCCAGTAGGTCCGGTTGGTCCACTTGGTCCGGTAGGTCCGCTTGGTCCAGTTGGACCGCTTGGTCCGGTAGGTCCAGTAGGTCCGGTTGGTCCGCTTGGTCCTGTATTTCCGGTTTGTCCTTGCAACGAATAACCAAAAGAAATCAAATCAATAATATCATTTTGAGTATAAAGATTTACTAATAATTTTAATCCACTGGTTCCTGAAATTAAAGAATTTGATGATATTAAAACGCCATTTTTATACCAATATGCGCCATTTGATTGGGCAACCACTGTGAAAATATCATTAGTAGTATATGTTTGACCAGATAATGAAGGACCTGTATTATTATAATATATCATCACATTACCATTTTGAAAACTAAATCCATATGTATAAGATGACCCATTTGTTGATAAAGAAACCGAATAATCACTGGAACTATGAACATTCATTCTGAAAGTTAAAAATGCACTATTATAAGGATAACTTTCTATAGAATTTGCTTTTGATGCTGCACCTCCATTATTTCCTGTTTTTTTAATGCTATTTGCCGATAAAAATGTTAATTCTGTTGCAGTGGTAGTTAGAGTAAAAAGTGCTGGACCATTTATTCCAGTCGGTCCTGTGGGTCCAGTGGGTCCGGTTGGTCCCGTTGGTCCGCTTGGTCCGCTTGGTCCGCTTGGTCCAATAGGTCCTGTATCGCCCGTGACACCAGTAGGTCCAGTAGGTCCGCTTGGTCCGGTAGGTCCGCTTGGTCCAGTTGGTCCACTTGGACCAGTGGTACCCGAATCTCCTGTTGGCCCCATAACACCAGTATTTCCTGTTGGTCCCGTTGGTCCCATAATACCTGTATTTCCAGTAGGTCCAGTAGGTCCTATAACACCTGTATATCCAGTATATCCAATTGGTCCAATAGTTCCTGTAGGTCCAATAGTTCCTGTAGGTCCCATAACACCTGTATATCCAGTGTATCCAATTGGTCCAATAGTTCCAGTAGGTCCAATAGTTCCGGTGGGTCCCATAACGCCCGTATCACCAGTATAACCTATTGGTCCAATAGTTCCTGTAGGTCCAATAGTTCCTGTAGGTCCCATAACACCCGTATCACCAGTGTATCCTGGGGGACCTAAATCTCCAACAGGTCCAGTAGGTCCTATTGATCCAGTTACACCTGTAGGTCCAGTCGGACCAAGAGAACCAGTTGCACCGGTTTGTCCTGTTCTTCCAGTATGTCCTCGTGGACCAGTCATTCCAGTAGGTCCAGTCGGTCCAGTTGCTCCAGTATTTCCTGTAGGTCCAGTATGTCCTCTTGGACCTGTTTGTCCAGTGGGTCCAATTGGACCTGTATTACCTGTAAAACCAGTTGGTCCACTATTTCCAGTTGGACCACTGGGTCCAGTATCGCCAGTATTTCCAGTAGGTCCAGTAGGACCGGTAGGTCCACTATTTCCAGTAGGTCCAGTAGGACCAGTATCGCCACTTGGTCCAGTAGGTCCTGTTGGTCCACTAGGTCCGCTTGGACCACTAGATCCAGTTGTTCCAGTAGGTCCACTAGGTCCAGTGGGTCCTGTTCTTCCGGTGGGTCCAGTTGGTCCAGTTGGTCCTGTATTTCCCGTATTTCCTGTTGGTCCAGTGGGTCCACTTGGTCCAGTAGGTCCGGTTACTCCAGTAGGACCAGTTGGTCCAGTCGGTCCGGTTGCTCCAGTATGACCTGTAGGTCCACTCGGTCCACTTGGTCCAGTAGGACCTGTTGGTCCACTTGATCCTGTAGCACCAGTTATTCCAGTTGGTCCGGTTGGTCCAGTTGGTCCTGTAGCACCAGTTCTTCCTGTAGGTCCACTCGGTCCAGTTGGTCCACTAGGTCCAGTTGGTCCACTCGGTCCACTTGATCCACTAGGGCCAGTTGGTCCAGTTGGACCGCTAGGACCACTGTTTCCAGTAGGTCCAATTGGTCCAGTTCTTCCGGTATATCCAGTGTATCCTGTCCATCCAGTTGCTCCAGTATTAGTGGCACTCCCGGGAATTCCTTGAGGTCCAGTATATCCAGTAGGTCCAGTTGACCCGCTTGCACCAGTGTTAGTGGCAGTTCCAGGAATACCTTGAGGACCAGTATATCCAGTAGGACCTGTTTGACCAAATTTTCCAGTAGGACCTATTTCTCCTCGTGGTCCAGTAACTCCACACAATAATGGTGAATTTGAATAGGCCAAATTTTTTATTTTTATATAATCACTGGAAGACATATATTTTATAATAGTATATAATATATGTTTCTATTGTTTTTTTATTTTTTACGGAAAATAAGTTGCTAAAAATGCGTCGAATGTATATTCTGTTATGTTATACAATAAACTATATATAGGACAAATCCCAGAATAAAGATTAATAATTATAAGTAATAGCGGTAAGTCCGTTAATAACTATATTATTAAGACTTCCTCCGAAAGTTTCTACCTTAAAATTAAAATAATAACCATTTGTACTATTTGAAGCAGGAGTAATACTAATACTATTAGAAGTAATAGTTGTTGCGTAACTCCATCCGTAAGGTCCTATAGTGGTAATATTTTTTGTAATATTAACCATATTATTTGCAGGGGTAGCACCAAACATTTGACCTCCTATTGTTTCCAATCTTAAAACACTTAAATTATTGGCATCTCCTTGTTCCATACACATAGCAGTGAAATTAATATACTTGGATGTATTATCAAAATTAAATATAATAGTTATTGCTCCATTATTATTCACTTGTTTGAAAAAACTATAATATTTTACATAAGAAGTAATTGTTCCAAAATTACCAGCATTATATCCTCCCATAACAACTCCGCCTGTGTTTCTAGTTACGCCAGATATATCTAATAAATAGGCAGGCGTGGATGTTCCAATTCCAACATTTCCACCCACATAATAAATTCCTGTTTCGCCATATGGATTAAAATGACTATATCCAGTTGGACCAGTTGCTCCAGTTAGTGTGGCAGTTCCAGGGATTCCCTGAGGTCCAGTTGGACCTGTAGGTCCTGTAAACCCGGTGGGTCCAGTATTTCCAGTAGGTCCAGTTGGACCAGTTCTTCCTGTTGAACCTGTTGGTCCACTAGGTCCGGTGGGTCCTGATGGTCCACTATTACCAGTAGGTCCGGTGGGTCCAGTAGGTCCAGTTGGACCAGTAGGACCACTATCGCCAGTATTACCAGTGGGACCACTAGGTCCCGTAGGTCCAGTATCACCTGTAACACCAGTAGGACCTGTAGGACCGATATCACCGGTAACACCAGTAGGACCTGTAGGACCGATATCGCCGGTAACACCAGTTGGACCTGTAGGACCGATATCACCGGTAACACCAGTAGGACCTGTAGGACCTAATACTCCAGTTGCACCAGTTGGTCCTGTAGGACCGATATCACCAGTATTACCAGTAGGACCAAAAGAACCTGTGTTTCCGGTAGGACCTAAAGGACCAAAAACAGTTCGAATTCCATAATCATAGGATTTTAATTGCGAAAAAGTAGATAAAACGCTTCCAGACCCATCATTTATGATATTAATATCTTGTTCTATAACAGTGGTTGTAGGAATAAATAAAGGATATGCATTGTCATTAAATGACATAGCATAAGTACTTCCTATATTTCCATTATTGCTAACAGTTAAAACATTTCCATATACTTGATTTGTAGTAGTATCAGTATAAATTTTTAATGTATAATTTCCATTTTGGTCTGCTGGTAAATTAAGTATATTATAAGCAAAATTTGCAGAAGGGGGAGTTACCAAATAATAATTACTTCCCTGAGAATAATCCAAAACTACCGAATTACCTCCAGTAACTGTGGCTTGAATTATTTGATTATTTGTTTGAGTTGTGGTTAAATAATCTGATACTCTAACGGAACCATTAACATCTAAACTAAATAGGGAAGGTGCCGTATTTATTCCCATAAATCCATCTATTTTAACATTTCCACTGACGTCTAAAGTGTCGCCACCAATAGATTGCCCAATTGATAATGAACCTAAAACTTCCATATTTCCAGAAACACTACCATCTAATGAATAAACATCATCTGTTATATTTACATTTCCGCTTACATCAAGAGTCGATTGCGGATTTGTTTGACCAATTCCAACATTTCCACTTAAATAAGTCATATCTGTATCATTTACTACAGTCCATAATGAGGGTCCAGTTTCTCCAGTTGGTCCGGTTGGACCAGTATCTCCAGTTGAACCTGTATTTCCTGGTCCAGTTGGTCCAGTAACTCCTTGAATTCCTGTATCTCCGGTAGGTCCGGTTGGTCCTGTCCATCCGGTAGGTCCTGTAGGACCTGTTGTTCCGGTTGGACCAGTAGGTCCTATACTTCCTGTTGGTCCAGTAATTCCTTGTGATGACATTTATATATTATATGATTTTATATAATATATAGATTCTATAAATTTTTATATCGGTTAATTCAAACAAAATAAATAAATGGCTAAAAATAATTTATGCATCAGACACAAAAGATAATCCAGGAAGATTTTCATCTTCATTACTTTCTCCGGATTTTATATTTTCATTTTGCATGTCAACTACTACATTCACTTTATTACAAATACAAACAAATAAAGGTGAAATAGTATTAGAGAATGCAATATCGTCGGTTTGAATTTCCTCCAATTTTTTTTGAAGAACAGATTCCAATATTTTTATATCTTTTTTATCAGTTACAATTTCGTGATTTATTTCTTTTTTTGTAAAAATAATAAATTTGTTTGAAATATTCTCAAACAAAGTAGATAAAATTTTTAGAAATCCAGATTTCTTATTTTCTTTTATAATTTCCTCTTGAATTTCTTCTATTTTTTCGTCTTGAATTTCTTTTATAGTTTCGTCTTGAATTTCTTTTATAGTTTCGTCTTGAATTTCTTTTATAGTTTCGTCTTGAATTTCTTCTATTTTTTCGTCTTGAACCTTTGATTCAGAAATAGATTCTATTATTTCTTCTACGACATGAATAATATCAGAAGAAATATTTTCTATTTCATTTTCCAATCGACTTAAAGGTGTAATAATAACATCATTTTCTGGTAATGGTTCAGGAATTGGGTCGATTATTTCCAAAAGAGGAGATTCATTTTCATTTATAAAAACACTTCTGGTAGGATCTAATTCATCCAAATTAGGGAAAATAAGAGTTATTTTTTCAAGGTCAATACGTTCTTCTTCCATTATAATTCAAACAAAATATTATATATATAATAAAAGATAATATTTATGTTTATTAATTTATTGTTTTATTGTTTTCTAATATATTATGAACTATATTTTTCACTTTCACAAAATATTTTCCACACAGTTCCATTAACTACTAAAATGGAAAATCTTTGTATATATGCGTAAGTAATTAAATAACTGTTTGTTGCCGAATTATACTGAGATATTGTGGTTGGATTTCCCCCATTAAAATTGGGATTATATTCTGTTCCGTTTATTCGCAATCTATCGCAATAAAATCTATCTCCGCCAGTATTAACATAATCTATTAATAATGTTAACGTTATACATGAAAATGGAAGTGTGTTTATTGGTAAATTTTGAATATTGCAATAAAAGTTTTCAGTGACCGTTGCTCCAATATCAATATAAAATATATCGCTTGATTTATAATTAACTACTATATTTGTTGCCGAAATACTGACTGGAATTGACATATAATTATACACAGATTTCGCAAATAAAGATTTAAAGCGAACATTTCCGCTGATATCCAAACAATAAATATTGGAAGAAGCATTTATCGGAGATGGATTATTTATTTTTACAAAAGTAGAATTCAATACAACATTTCCACTTATATCTAATACATTAGTGCTTCCAGAATTAAAAGTCTTTCCAATTGATAAATTTTGATTTATAGTTTCGTTGTTTGAAATATAAGAATTAGAAACCATTAATTTTCCTGAAATATTCATATTTCCACTAACGTCGAGTACTTCCGTTTGTGACGAAGTTCCTATTTGTATATTTCCAAGTGTAGTAATATCTGATGTTCCTGAAACCCGATTCCATAATTGGGTATCTATTGGACCCTGATGACCAGTTGTGCCAATATATCCAAGTCCTCCTACAGATCCCATATCACCTCCTAATGGACCCTGAGGTCCATCAATTCCTTGAGGTCCTGCTGGTCCCTGTATACCGTTTGGACCTGTAGCACCATAAAACCCATTATCTCCAGGACCTATGGGACCTACTTCACCGGTTGGACCAAAAACAGTAAATAAAAATGCAGCCGAAGGCAATGTAATATCCTGAATCAAATTAGAATTGTTTAATCCAATATTAAAAGTATTTATTCCGGATAAATTTTTATTATATGATTTAGGTGCAACCACTGAAATTTTCTCTCCAGGATTAAAATATATTCTATTTGGAGAATAAACAACTCCATAATCATTATTTGACGCCAACCCATTTACACTAGTAAAAATTTGATTAGCATTTAATGCGGGATATAGCGAGGATGTAGCGCCGGTATTAAAAGGCGGACAATACGTAATAACATTACCGCCTCTTCCGCCAAATATAACTTGCCTTCCATTAAAACATGATGTGTATACATTTCCTGAAAGATTGCTCTGTATAATTGATGAATTCAATGATATATCAAAGTTCAAATTTGTATTTACGCTATTATTATTCATATAGGCTATATTTCCATTAAGTGCAGAGACAATTAAACTTTGACCATCAAATACATGACCTGTTGGAGGTGATCCCTTTATTCCTGGAATAATTACATTATTATAAAATCCATTATTTATTTGATCAGAAGAGCTAACCAAATTACCATATAAATCAGTTAATTGATATACTATTTGTTTTCCGACTGAGGAAGAGAATGGTATAATTGCCGTCGGATGAAGTATATGCGTTTTTGTTACTATGGGACGAATATAAGTGTCTAAAATGCGACTGTTTGAATTTTCAGAATATAAATCAAATTCGGATATGCGAACATATGTGGTTGATCCGCCAGAAAATATAGCAGGAATAACCAATCTATAATAGGAATATGCCGTTGTATTGGAAAATACATTTCGCATTTTAATGACAAATGGATAATTGTAAATATTTGGAGAAGTGGCTGAATAAGTTAAATTATTATAATCAATTAAATTCCAATTGCTTCCATCGTCAGACCCTAATAAATACCATTCTTTTGGAATATTATAATAAGAACTACTTACATCTACAAAAAAGGAAATATGATAATGTTTTAAAACAAAAGAAAAAGAAGAATTAATCTGTATCCATTCTCCGCTAGCAGTTAAAGTAGAATTATAAGTAGTTGCAGTTGCCAACCCGGCATTAATTCCTGTTGTGGAATTATATGTGCTAGCTGCCGAACGCCATTCTGTAGATGACGCCACAGTCATATTATTATCCGTTGCTTTATAGGGTAAATAAGTTGCAGTATAGGATGAAGCAGTAACAGATGCTGTATCTGCCTGGGGATATCCCCCGGAAAAAAATACACTAGAAGCATCCGTAATTGCCAAATTTTGGGTTGGTGTTGCTGACCAAATCCATCCATCTTGAGATAGAGAAACTGCCGTTGTATTTGAACCAGAACCATATGCTATCCACGCTTTACCAGTCCAAACAATGGATGATGCGCGAGTTGTAAAAATAGAAGATGCTGATGGAACAGAATACCAGACAATTCCATCTCTGCTAGCAACAATGGGAGAAATACCACCATAACCAACTGCAATAAAAACTGACCCATTCCAGGCAATATCGTACCCTTCAGTAAGAAGAGATGAGTCTCTTCCTTGCCAAACAATGCCATCATAACTTGTAGCCACCCAATATGGTCCGGTACCAACTGCTGCCCAAAGTGCGCCATTCCAAACTGCTTTATTTGCCCGTGGATTAAAAACATCTGTGCCCAATCCTCGCCAATAAATACCATCCGGACTATATCCAATTGTATTTGATCCTTCTCCACAGGCAATTGTAAGAGGTTGAATTGTTGGAGTTCCAATGGAGGGATTATTCCAGGCAAAATTGGCAATTGCACTCATTCCTGAAACGGATATTCCTGGTGTTCTCCATGAAGAAGCATCCGCGCTATTAATTATATTATTTCCTCCCAATAAATAATAAGAACCATTATATAATAAACCACAAATATTTATTTGCGGTGGAAAAGCAG